>Ga0181535_10000700_pt1 | contig 48134 bp, 43 predicted proteins | sample PEATcosm2014_Bin_44_FD_119774 | JGI IMG/M metagenome (GOLD analysis project Ga0181535, IMG submission 119774) | Peatland microbial communities from MTU Mesocosm Facility, Houghton, MI, USA - PEATcosm2014_Bin17_30_metaG | ecosystem: Environmental > Terrestrial > Soil > Wetlands > Peat | place... | reverse complement strand
CACTATAGAATAAATTCTATTCCAATCAATCCACCTGTCGTTCCAGTTTCCCCATAAAATGGAATCTGCAGGGACTAAAGGCGATCCGGAACCCCTCCATAAATAATTCCCATAAGCATCGGGAGTAGTGAAATATGCCGTATCAGGGAAAGTGTTACCCCAGGGGATAGGCGCACAGAAAGATATATACCAGTTTGAATGACCGGCAGTATCAAAGGATGCCCTTAAGGCCTGGAGGAAATCCGGAAATAATTTAGCCTGATATTTAGAAGCAAGTCCTATTGTGTCCATGCCTATAAATTCAAAATCGAAGTCCGCACCGGTAAACCCGGTCTTCTCAAATAATTTTATAAGATTGTAAATCCAATGCCCTCTTAAACCTGAACTTTGCGTAATGCCATTCTGATCTAACCAGGTTGAAGCAGTGTCTTTCATCATGTAATTCCAGGGAGTGTTGCTTGTCCATTCCGTTATACCGGCTGAACCGGCAGAAGCCAGGCCCGTATATTGTCCAGGCCATCCGCCTATACTTAAATCAGCTTCAATTCCATGGGCTTTACAAGAATCAATAATGCCTATTACCGGGATATTACTGCCATAAGTGACAGTGGAAGTAACCGACTGATCGTAATTTCCCCACACATAAGTTGACGGGGGCTGAGTGATGTAATTATCGGGAATGAATGCACTATCAATTGTTACGTTATTTATATAAACCGGCCCGGCGCCGTACTGCGTCCAGCCCAAACCTATAATAAGTTCATTATTTAATTTTACTGCCGGCGCACAGGAATGTGTATATGCAGGAGAGCTTTCAGACTGAGAAGATCCAATCCAAACCCGGCAGGCGGCATTGTACTGATAATGAACCTGAATGTTGATTACCGAACCTCTTGAAACAGGAACTGAAGTAACAACAGTATCAACTTCCAAAACAATGTTGTTATAATTTGTAGTATCCTGATCCAAAAGGAATTGGAATATACCGGAAGCGGCAGAATCAAGTACCTGTAAAAACGGTACAAAGGCATAATGGCCCGACGTCCATGATGTTTTATGAGCCGTGAAATTTGCAGGCAGATACAACTGGAAACGTATATAAAAACCTGTGCAGCCCTGTCCCATAATTGTTTGAATCTTCTGTGCTACACCGGCCTCACCCCCGGCAACACTATGCATCTCTATAGCGCTTGTACCTGTAAGCGGAGCGCCCGAAACAACATTTATACTGTCACACGGGGTACCCGTGACAATAGCTTCCATAGGTAAATCAAAGGCAGGGATTGTACACGCACCATTCATATAAACATTGCCGGCTGATTGAATGATGTGAGTAAATAACTGATAATCCTGATTTTGGATATAAGTAAAGAAATTAGGAGAAAATACCTTATAGGCAGTGAAGAAACCTTCCACGTTATTAAATTTTACATTTCCCTGCGCTTCAAGTGCGTTTGTTTTGGCGATAAGGGAATCTATATTCTGACAAGCTGTAGAAGTTGCCGTGTCACTTCCTATTGATGATGTGCCCGAAGTATCGCTTCCACCAAACTGCAGAGCTCCTACATCCCATGAAGACGGCCTTAACATTCCGCTTGCATCTGTTGTAAAAGCATCATTTGCATCACCTGACAAATTTAACGCTGTATTCAGTGCCAATGCTGCTGTGCTTAATAAATGAAAATCATCAGCGGCAGGATTTACAAAATAACAACTGCCGCCTATTACATTGCCTTTGCATAGCAGAAAATCATCGAAGAAACAGTATGCCCCGCCTGTACCCGATGTAATATAAATTATTATAGATGTTGACGAACCGGTAGTAAATTGTACAGTTTCATTTGTGAAGGTATAAGAATTAGTTACAGGAGTTGTTGCGCCTCCCAGAGTATTCCCGCTGCCGTCTTTAATAGTTACGGTAAAAGCATTACCCATTGACCAGGCCGCACAAAAATTAAGAATATATGTTGTATTGGCAGATACCGTTATATTATTTGTATTCAGGCTTATTGAGGCGTACCCTGTGGCTACATATAAACTATAAGCCCCTGAATGAGCTGGATAAGCGGCAAGCGAAGCATAAGAAGTATCGCCATAAATGAAAGGGACCTTAGTACCCTCAAAGCCATAATCAAAAACCATTCCTGCAGGCGTTGAATTGGGAAGGATAACGTTATCCGTCATTACAGGGAATTGAGATACTCCCAACTGATAAACAGGATCTGAATAAATATCACCTGTTGGATCCTGGAAGATATTATTCCTTAAAATTACCCTGCAGGAATCATATCCGGATTCACCGCCGCGGTTCCATATTCCGAACTTGCAATTATAAATGGTATTGTTATCTACATAAGCAATTATGCTGTCAGTTACCGGGTAAGTTAATATTCCACAGTTGCCCGGGGCAAAATCATTAACATCGTTAAAGCCTGAAATGATATTATTATGAATGTAATATTTTGAATACTTTGTTACACCGTCTATTCTAATTCCGTGGCCATGTTCATCGCTACCAAGATCACCGGCAATTGAAGTTTTATCATCGACCAAAATACAATTCTCAATGGTTCCGCCCTGATCGCAATCGGCCAGTTGAATACAGTTGCCGCCATAAGAGCTGTCGGGAAGAATATTTTTAATACAAATACCATCAATTATTATTTTTGATGTTGTAACACCAACTACAGGTATTAATTGCGGGGATACTTCCAGCCTGTAAACACTATCCGCAGAAGCCGGATATTTTCCCTTATGCCTATAATTAACACCATTATAATTAGTATCTGCATAAATTTTTATATAGTGAGATGCATCGGTGGTAATAGTTAATACATAGCTATTTAACGGCTCTGTATCAGGCTGACCGTTCGTACATATACACCTGGCAACCTCAACAACATTAGCAGTTACAAGATTTCCGGAAGTTGAAGAACTAACCCAAGAAGCCCATGACTGCAAAGAGGTAAAATCTCCTTTGCCGCCCGGATCAATTACTTTTGTAATTGTTGTTTGGGAGTATATTACAGATGCTGTAATTAAAAAGATAGTGATAATATTTTTGCAGAAAATAAATGTTAAAAAAATTTTATTCATTTTTTTTATTTGTAAATATTATTATATGGGAAAACGAATAGATATCCATAAAAATTATACGGGGCTACTGAACTCACCGCAGTACAATTAATCAAAACTATATTTCCAAAGTTTAATATGGTTCCACTATTAGCTGCTTCACCTTGAACATTAAATGTATCTGATGCAATACATAACGGAGATGGCAATAATGAGGATTGCCCAATTGGTGGAAAGTAAGCCGGCTCAATAGAGCAGGCTATTCCAAAGACAGCACTTGAAAAAAGGGTATTCGTAGTTTCGCCGGTCCATGTGCTTCCATTTGTAGAATAAGCAATACTATTATTATTCTGAATTACTCCGCCGGTTAGCCATAAAAAACCATTCGTTGCTACACAATAGGTACTATAATTAAATAAATTTGTATTTGTATTAGTCCATGTAATTCCGTTAGAAGAGTAAGCGATTCCCTCAGAATAATACCCTGCAAGTACCCACAAATTTCCATTCCAACCTATTTGATATGCTTCATTCGTGAAATTGCCTTCCCCAGTCCACGAAGTACCATTTATAGAGTATGCAATTGAATTACTACCATATCCAGCCGCAAGCCAAATACTCCCATTCCAGGCCACTCCATTTCCTTGTGTTGAAAAAATTGAAGTTGAATTTGTTACAACTGTCCAACCACTTGTTCCAGTATTTACTGAAGAATATGCTATAGAATTAGTACCATTTCCTACAGCAACCCACATATTTCCGTTCCAAGCTATTCCTCTACATGCAGATGTAAATATTGATGCAGAACCCGAAATAGCTGTCCAGTTTATCCCATTTGTAGAATAAGCCATTGTATTGGTCCCACTACCTCCGGCTATCCAAACATTGCCATTCCAAGCTATGCAAAGACCGGAAGTTGAAAATATTGATGTTGAACCAGAAACAGCTGTCCAATTTGTTCCATTTGTAGAATAAGCAATCGTATTAGAGCCTTGCCCAACTGCGATCCACATTGATCCATTATAAGCAACAGCATTACCCTGAATTGAAAAGATTGAAGTGCCTAGGCCAGTCCAAGAAATACCATCTTGCGAATAAGCAATAGTATTGATCCCAGCACCTACAGCAATCCACAAAGGATTTGTAGGTTGAACTACAACATTATAAATAGTAGAACCAGATGTGCCAGGAGAACCATGATAACAATCTATACCAAATACTTTATAAGTTTTATCTGCATAAAAATGTCCCGCTATATCAATGCCTAATGTCATCGCTCCATTCCTTGAGAAGGGGATACTTATTGCTTTATCAATCGCATACATCATTGAACTCATTGTCGCAGTAGAAGAAATAGAATCACCCATAACAGTTATAGTCACCGTATTACTTGCATAAATAGATGAATTAATCATAGCCATCTTAGTTCCGCTATCGGTCCATTTAAGAACAGTTCCTCTATCATATAATGAGCTATAATTATTTACACCAGAATTATCGGTTATTGTAAATGAGTAATTGTTTGCGCGTGTGGGCGTTCCACTAACTGTATTCCAATAAACCTCACTACTTCCACTACCGCTACCGTTTGAAGCAGATGTAATGAGACCCTGGCTGTTAACTGTAATATTAGAGTTAGTATAAGACCCGGGCGCAACACCGCTGGCTGAAAGGCTTATCGAGGGGGACGTTCCGCCGGAACTGACAAGTGGCGACACGGCGGTTACGGAGGAAACGCCGGCGGAGCTTAAGCCGTTTAATTTTGCATTTATATAGTTAAGGAGAGCGGTTGTATCCGCATTTATTAATGCCTGCATGTAAACGAGCATAGCGGCAGTATCCGAAGGGATAATATAAACGCCCGCCGCCTGCCTGCCGTTAAGCAATTCAAGGAGATAATTTAATAAGGCGGAGGTATCTGCGGCGGCGGCGTTTAATGCATTAAGGGAGTCGTTAGCGGTTGAGCGGTTTGTAACGTTACCGAGCCCGACCATGGAGGGAGTGTAATCACCAAAAGCGGGGTTGACTGCGCCGGTCCTGCCGTTGAAGGAGGATACGCCGGCGGTGCCCGAAGCCATGGTTGAAAGCACGTAAGTCCTTACTGCATGCTGGGTGGGGACTAAGGAAGGGCTGTTGGCGCTGAAACTGCTGTCGTTACTTAAAGCGGATGCATTCAACTGCAAATTATTTGTTACACTGCCAAGCCCGACCATAGACGCGGTATAATCACCCACCCCGGGAATGACGGCGCCTGTGCGGCCGTTGAAAGAGGCTACTCCGCCCGGGCTACCGTTTGAGATTGAGTCTATTCTTCCTTCGGGGTTTACTTTTACAGAAGGATTGGTATATGTACCGGCAGTTACCCCGGTGGGGTTTAAATAAACGTTATTACCGGAGCTTGTTACATCGCCTGACAGAGAAGGCAAAGCTGTTAAATAGCCATTTAATTTAGAGTTTATATTAACCAAGAGCGCTGTTGTACCGGCATTGATTAAAGACTGCAAATATGACAGCATAGCTGTTGTATCCGAAGGCGATACGGGAATATAACCAAGGGCGGAATCAATCATTCCAGAAGTAAGGGAGCTGATACCGCTGTTAGCGCTGTTCCAATTAATTGAAATGCTATCGCCGCCGCTTACAATAAAATCACCGGGGTTGAGGAAAAATGCGGCTATGTTATTGTTTACGCCGAGGTACGACGCAAGATCTTTCAGGTATAATTTCCTGTTTACGTAGGTTGTACCGGAGAGATCCTGCACGGACAGCATTGTAACGGAATCAGGCGATGAGGAAGGCAGGGCGCTGAGTTTTACGTAGGTTTGCGCATGTAAAACTGCGCCTGAGAGTAAAGTTATCAGCGCCATGCTTAGGATAAGCCTGCGGCTTAAGATAGTCAGCCACGCTTCCGGGGGGAGGCCGCCTGCGGCGGTCGGGATTAATTTTTTCATTTTAAAATCCTTAAAGAATAAAGTTTTCTTTATCATTATACTTACTGAAGTCCGGCTGAAGCCGAACTATGCAGCGTTCTTTGGACTAAAGTCCAAAGTGCGGGGCAAGATTTAATAACCTTGCTCACGTAGTGGCGCGGCCACATACTGGCGCGGCCCGTCGAGCCAGGACAGTTGCCGAGCGCAACGCCCCTGCGGGGCCGTCCCCTGCCATTCTGCCTGTCCAATGGACATGCAGAATGGCTTGCACTTTTCTTCCCAAATAGTGGCGCGGCCACATTGCGGCGCAGCCACATAGTGGCACGCCGATCGAATTGGGAGCCACTGCACTTGCCAGCGTTGCCGGCCACCGCTCTGACGGGGCAAGCCACCGCTTCCTGCGGGGCAGACAAGAGGGGACTTAGAATTTTTATTACCGATCATCTGTAAGTACCTGGTTTGTATCATCCATTATGGCCTGAATGTTATCATCGGTTACAACATTGCCGGATGAGGTTATTTCAGTATTCATTTCATAAATATTGCCATCTGATAAAAAATTAAGATTTGTATCTACGCTCAGCCTGTAAATTTCCGGGTAGTGATATTTTTGTTCCCGAATCCAGCCGTTGGCGCTTAAGAGGAGTTCGGTTTTATTAACGGGATCGTATACCCTTACCCTGTATGTATTATATGAATCCCTTATACAAAAGAGCAAATTTTTATAAGGCAACGCCGCGTATAAATCCCTAATGGTATTTTCCAGCAGGGGCTTTGGATTTAAGCCTTCTGCTATGTTAAGCATGTAAATATCTTCCGCACAGCACCAGAAAATAATGCCGTTAATATTAACGATGGACTGCCTTGAGACGGCGCCTACATCAAAGACGGGGTTCCTTGCAATGCCTGTATCCGGGTCAATTGCGGTGATGCAGTTGTTCATAAGTATGAGCAGTTCCATAGTGGGCAGAAGGGCCATACCGATTACTTCATAGCTTTCAAATACGTCCAGCTCCCTGTAATTATCTGCAGTTGCAACATCCCACATGAAAGAGTTTGCTGAATTAATTATGCTTACGTAAATAAAGCCGTCATATCTTTGATCCACGAAAGGATTAAGGAAATATGTACTGCCATGAAAAACTATTGCCTGATCCCATGCTTTAACGAGTGACGCGCCGGGAGTATAGCCGAGGCCGTCCCCCATTTCAATACCGTTCTGCACGGGGGAGGTATAGTTTGTTAATTCGTTTGCCTTGATTGAAATTAAATCAAACCAGAAAACTGCATTGTTATAGAATGTTCCTATAGCAAAGAATGAAGGTGTTCCGGAAGTATTTGGCGATAATACTACCCCGTACTGCGCAAAAGATGTAGTAACGTTAAACTCCCCCATAGCGATTACATTTTTATTTTCGTCTAATATATAAACATAAATACCGATTGCAGAAGAGGCTTTTAAATATAAATTGATTAGAAAGTTCCCGGAATTGCCAAGAGATAAGGGAAACATCCCACCAAACCCGGCTGCAACAGATACTTTTATTGAGTATGCCGAACCAGCGGCACCGGGAGCATCTACCGTTATGGTTTCCACTCCCTGTGTATAAGGCTGCCATGTTCCGATTGTATTTTCTTCATTTGAAATACTTGCGGCGTCGGCCCCGGTATAAAACTGCGTTAATGCAGGGGCTATAGTTAAACAGCCGTTATTTACTATTTGCCAGGCGTTATTTGTACTGCCCGGTTCTGCAATATTTCTTAAATAATATTCAAAGATTTTATAGAATGTAATTCCATCCGTACTTGCATAAAGACACAGGCTTGTTGCCCTTAAACTGTCTTTACCAAGAGTAACATAAGGATTTAACTGAATGCCCTGATCAGGCTGCAAATAAACCGTCTTACTATCAACTAAAATTTCCTCATAGTTATCCAGCGTTACTGTAAGATTTAAAGAATAAGCCGGCGATGCAGGGGATGTAACCGGCAGGGAGCCTTCAATGACAGCAGTGTTTATACCATACCCGGTTGTATCCGGGATGAAGGGCTCCAGGATTACTTTGTTAAGCGATGCAAAAGCAGTTAATGCGGCTGACGTGAGATCAGGAGATGTAATTGAAAAATTAAAATTATTAAGCAGAAGAGTACTGTTCCTATAGCCGATTGCAATGCCCGTCCTGTTAGCACGGCCGCCGAAGCCAATCCTGAGATCATCATTAACTTTATGAAAGACTATATCCGAAGCGGTGCAGTTATAAATTTCAGACAGGCATGCAAGATCATAATAACCCTGCATCAGAATAATAACATCATTTAAATTCCAGACGCTGTTATAATTGGTATGGACTATTCTTGTACCCGCGCCATCGACGGTAGAAGTAATTACCCTGGCATAAGCATTTTGCGTTATGTTATATGCAGTCCATCCTGTTAGTGCACCGGTTCCCAGCCCCTGAGAAGCGTTACCGAAAACTTCTATTTGGTTCTGCGCCCCGTTGACGAGGGCGCCGGAAGTGATTTTTGTAATTATTATCCTGTTAAGCCACTGCCAATCATCAACCCACTGAGAGCCGCTCCACCAAGGCCTTATCCAAAAGCAAAGAGCATTCTGCGTATCTGCGACAACGGGGTTTGCGCCGTTATTTACTGCAACAACGATTCCCTTCTGGATTAAGCAGGTTACTTCCTGACCCGGAGAAAGAGGATCAGCCTGTTTATCCATAAACATTTCAAATGAAAGAAAGGATGAATTTGTAATAACGGGATCAGAAGGAGCCGGATATTTTAGAGCGTAACCAGGGCGAAGCAACAATTTACCCGGTTTATCATGCGTATGAACATTAAGCAGCAACTGTGCTGAATTACGGCCGGGGCTGTTAACATTGGTAACCATGCCGAGTGCCTGTGCAAATTCAAGCTGCTGCCAGTTTTGTTTCTGCTTTGCCATAATTAATTACTTACCGATGCTTTTTGTTCAATAGCCTGACGCTCGCGAAGGATATTATCGCGGATGCTTGCGGTTTTGCCGTCAATCGTTGTCTGCAAGGATTCCGGGGGCTCAACGCCGAGATGCTCCAGGCAACTGTTTTTTGCTTTTGCAATTACGAGGGGCACGTACATATCCCTAATATCCAGGAAATCGTCATCATTAAAAGTCCTTTGGGGATATGAGTTGTAAAACATTGTTAACGTACCGAAGGCAGGAACGTTTGCGCCTTTATAAAGGAATAGCGTTTGGCCGTGCTTAAACCAGTAGAGCTTATTTTGCTTTTCATCAAACCTGAAGAGGTTATCAAACTCCCTATCGCCGACTTTTATTACTTCATTTGAAATTGAATCCACAATCTTGGTTATGTTGCCAAGCGGGTAAACGGAAAGGTCAACATTAGGAGTTGAGTAAGCGGAGAATACGGCATAGTTTATATTATAAGTTGATGAACCGAAACCGTTTGAAACTGTAAAGTTATTTGCATCGGCTATACCTGCAATTGATGCGATTGCGGCAAAGGCAGTTCCATTCCAGAAGATAATACGCCGGCCAATGTCTGCGGCGGTGAGGCCGTGATTAATTTGATTTATATTATTTGAAGATGAAGTGTACACCGCCCCGGAAACAACGGCAGAGGATGAGTTTGAGGAAACATCGGATATAACGGCTGTTTTGCCGTAGTCATCGCTGCCGGCGCCGGAAATAATTTCGGCTACGTCAAGAACGGAAAGATTTACTATGCCTGCCACAAAGGCGGGGTCCAGCTCCGTCTGGTTTTCTTTTTTAAGCCAGAGTATGATTGTATTAACGGCCATCTTTTGGGTGTAAATTAATCCTAATGGTTTTACGGGGCCTGACGGCATTATGTTTTAACTCCTATGTTATGTTGTCTGGTAACTATCCTGCAGGAACAACTGTTCCGCGTAATCCGCTATTACCGAATTCCACTGACTGCAGAACGGGCTATCGTAATTACCGTTCTGCACCAAAGCCGAACCCGTGGAAGGATCAACCGGCAGAGCTATATAATGAAGCCTTATGCTGTTAAGAGAACCCGAAGACAAAGCATCCGGAAAAAGGTATAACTGATTGTTCAACTGGATGATTGCCGGTTTGCCGGGCGAGGCTATGTACTCATCATAAAGCCCGGAAAGAGCGATTGTAAGTTTTGTATCATCCCAGATCTTTATGAAGATATTTCCGTTTGATATAAGCGCCCCGACAACCCGCTTAAAATCCAGATAAGGATTAACGATTGTATACAGTCCGGCGGAAATATTTATTGCGGGGGTATACTTAGTGAGTTCCGGGAACAAGCGTGAGAAGGCCAGCGGATCGCCTTTGGCAGACTGCCAGTAATCATTAAATAATTTTTTCATGCCCCTGTTTATATAATCTATTATGTTAACGGCGGGCATAAAATAAGTACCGGGCATGACCATTGTTCCCGGAGTGAATGCACTCTTAAATGCCGTAGGAATTCTCTTAATGAATTCAACTGCGATATTATCTAGATTAGGCGTCATTCTACTGCCTGTTTACTTTGCTTAAAATAATTTTCTTTATATAATTAATTTTGAATAACTAAGGTTTGACTTTGGGATAGTGCGTATTTAATATTCATAATTTTACAATACGAGATGATAAAATGTGAGCCCGGTTGCGGCCTTGCTTGTATCACAAATCTATTACGGGCTATATATATGATTGTGATAATTTATTGATTTTAAATTTGAGAGGGAAATGGAAAAAGGGGCGAAACAAATTATGATTAAGACAAAATTAAAATGGCACAAGGTCCGGGGACAGGCCAACAATAAAATTGTGTTTTATTTTATATTTTTAATTCTAATAGAAATTAATATATAATTTTTTCCTGATGTAAATGCAGATCATAGGAATTGTTCCAGCCATTAAATACAAGAGTGCATGCTTTTAAAACGTCACGTCCTATTATTATATCGAAAGGCTGTTTTTGAAAGTTAGTTCCAAATGCTTGTGTAGGAATGAAATCACCTGAGCTTCCTAAAAAAATGACTATGTCATATAAGAAATGATCTGATTCGCCCGAAGGCGTTAATACGGTTTGTTTATCCCTTACGATCAATCCTAATTCTTTAGCGATTGGAGAATCAAAGGCACAACAAGATGCACCGGTATCAATAAGTCCGATTAATCTTTTTGTAGGGACTGCCAGCTTTTTTGATTGTAAATCCTGAATGACAGGTAGAGAAGGATATAGATTTACATCTATGATGGCACCATTTTGTTCAAGATTAGGCGATGTGTATGAAAAAACAGGCATTTATGAAAAAATCATATCCCTTGAAAATGTATTAATTTTATTACCCAAGTCCGAGATGCTTTTAACGAGAAAGGTGACGTTCCCATATTTTTCGATTCCACTCTTCAACGCATCCTGCCTATTTCTCCAAACTCCCAAGATTTCTTCGTCTTTGATCACAACAAAACCTCCGGAGGGATTCTCTTTCTTCAGGTGCTCTTTATTCTCTTCAAATATTTTTAATTCTTTTTCTAACATACTTTACCTTCTGTGTTATATTAGACAATAATATTATCGAAGAAGTTTCAATTAAAATGTTGTCATTATTTAATCCTAAAACAAGATTTACAACACAAGTAAATTTTTATTATAGGTGAATATATGAAAAACTCATTAAAATCAAAATGCCGCATGATTATGCAGAATAACACAAGATATCTTGAATCAATAAACAAAAAAGCAAGTGAATTCCTTAGTTGAAAGCAGCTATTTGACTAAAGGGAGCATTTTTGTATTCACATTCAGACATAGAATACCCTCATACTTAAATATTATTTTTACGCACTACCCGTGTGTATTTCAACACGTCAAACAAGTTTTCAAAAAACACTTTTTTTTACTTAAAACTTTTGCACAATTTTAACTGATAGTTAAAATGGAACACTTAGCCAGCACATTTATTCCGGGCTACTGTCTCCATCTTTGTCATTTACCACCAGCCTCCCCTGCCCGGCCATCCCAGATTGTCTCCTCTTATTCCGGGTTCCCTTGCGAGCGGCTGGTGATCAGCAGAACGGTTAGCGGAGCCGCGCAATTCTTTTAACTGCATTTCATAACGCTGAAGAAAATACTCCTGATCTTTGCCGCTTAGAAACTCGGATGTGGTTTTATACTCAAGAGCCTTGTCCCAAACAGCCGGGATAACGGGATCTGTGTTCTGATCGATAGATGCGGCAGGGTTAGCCCGCGGAAAAATTAAATCGTTATGCCGGGTTATATCGTCAAGGATATGATTCTGTGCATCCGTGAGTTCGGAATAAATTTCTTCATCCTGAACCGACTCCAATGACAAACCGCGCCTTGTTAAATTGCGAAGGACGCGTCCTTTAATTACGGGTGTTCTGGTTGGAGCAGGCATCTATCTTTTATTCCTTGCTTCAACTTCGGTTAATATCTGTTCTATCAATTTACCTTTAGGCGTATTGGGGCCGGGATTTAATTCCAATGTATCTGCGATTAAGAAAATTTCCATTTCGCCAAGGGTAGATAATCTATCCTTTAAAAGCGGATGATTATTGTTAAGAAATTCTACCACATTAAAATTAACAGGCGCTTCGGGCTCTTCCGGAGGAGGCGCTGCAGGAGGGTTTGCTAAAACGGATTCTGCCTCATCATCGCTCAATATACAGTAAACATGCGGGTAGCTTTCCGCGTAAGATTTAGCAACGTAAGCGGGAACTTTCTGCGGTATGCCCGGCTGAAATGTGAACTCCAATGTTTCTTTGTTGGGGAAGCTTCTTTTCTTTGCGGGAATTACGAGCTTACGGTACACCCTGGAAACGAGATATAATTCTTCCGGGGAAGAAGCGGGTTCACGCGTTAGAGGCGGTTGAACGGGCTGCGGTTGTTTTGGCATATAATACTCCTGGATTGGTTGTTAAAAAAGTTTTTATTGTTTAATGACATAGAGACGGGGCCACATAGTGGTAAACTATGCCCCGTTTATACTATTGCAATTTATTGGTGCCGAATAATATTAGAATATCGTAAACATTTAGTATCATACCCACCCCTTCACCCCTCCCGAGAGGGGAGTTTTTTTGTATAGATAAATCATAGCTTAGAACAAATGATACTTAATATATTTCTAGAATTAAACTTCCGAGGTTGAGGAAAACCCCGGAGGTTTGTAAAAGGGTTGTGTCAGATTTATGTTACGGCATTAATTGCTGCCTGGGTTAAGGAGACCTTCCACCAATCTGTAAATGCGGGGACGGCCGAACTTAAAACCTTAACGTAAAGCGCAGGCGTAACTGCGCCGACGTGCAATATTGTACTGCCGATTCCGAAGTTTGCGTAATCGGTAAGATTAAACGCTGCGGCAGTTGCAACCGCATCTACTTTCAGGTTATGATTGCCGCTGTTATCTTCAACCGAGAGTCCATGAATAATTGAAAAAACGGAAGCCTGTGCATTTGAAATTCCGAACATTCCTTCAGGATCGTTAACGTCAATTTCACGCGCCCATCTTGATTTAATACCTCCGGATACGAAGCTCATTTATTCCTCCAAAAAATGTTTTAATTGTTTTAAGAATGTCTGCCTGCGGCAGACGCGCCCGCCTTCCGGCGGACAGGACTGCCTCCCCCTCCGGGGAGGCGGCCTGCCGGATTAAAGTTTCAGGAATGGACTAAAGTCCATTCCTGAGTTGCGTTTTTTATTTCCCGGCTTAAATGCCGGAGTTATTTTTACCAGACCTGAAGGTCTGGATTATTATTCCCCCGGCTGGAAACCGGATTTAATATTCCCTGCCTTGAAGGCAGGAATTATTTTTCACCGGCCTGAATGCCGGGTTTAATATTCCCAGACCTAAAGGCCGGATTTAGTATTCCCCGGTTTGAAAACCGGGTTTAGTATTTCCCGACACGAAGGCCGGGTTTATTTTTCTCCGGCATGAATGCCGGAGTTATTCTTCCCCGGCTTAATAGCCGGGGTTTGTTTGAAATAAAATTCACTGTTTACCATGCAGGGCTGTTGGGCGAATAGGTGACGACTTCCAAAGAGCTTGTGTTTTCTTTGAATAAGCCGGCAGTGCCGAAAAGTCCATCGTTATCGGTAATATCGGAACGGTTAAAGCCTACGGTAGTATTACTGGCTTCGGATTTTTTGTTTTCGTAATCCCATGTTTCACTTGCAAAGCTAAGAGCGCGCGCCATGCCGCACATAACTGCGGACTGGCCGACGAGGAATGCAATCTTCCTATCAGAGTTCATCAACGGATTAGCTGCGGGATGAGGATTGCCGTAGTTTACGGTACCGAAAGCAGGATTGTAAGAGGTATCACCGGAGGTCCATATGCCGGGTGCGTTTGAATCAACAAGGATCAGTACTCCAAGATAAAGATATGCGCCTACAACACCCGTAAACAAAGGAGATTCCTGGCCGTCCTTTGTTATAAGTGAAGTCATGGTATGTTTGAATTCATCATCATCAAAAAGCTGGGCGGCCTGGGCTTCATGAATTATCATTACATGGCAGGTATAGGGGCCGACCTGGGTGGGCTGAATTCGTAACTGCGAAGCGTAAACTTTTGCATTCTTAATTACTTTAGTTGAGAATTTGTCGGTATCGTTATTTGCAAGTGTATTAACGGCAGTTGCCACATTAGTTTCATAAACTGAAGGAGTATTGCTCCAGGGGACCTGGCCGTAACCGGCGACAAACATATTCGGGTGCGACTTTTGAGTTAGTACGTTGCCGAATCCGCCGGCAGACTGCGGGGCAAGTATGTTTTGAGAATAGCCGCGGGTTAATGCATCATAAGGAGCGTAAGCCTGCCATCTTTTATTGAAATCAATAAGCTCATCTTTAGCATTTTCCATTATCTGCGCGACAAGCTTAGGAGTAAGCGCAAGCTCACCCATCATACCATCGCGTGTAAGAACAGGTTTTCTTAGCTGGTTGATTACCGCCTGGTTATATGCCCATTTACGGTGCTCTTCATTGCCAAGCGCGGGATTATCGCCGTAAATAGGATCTTCGGTGAGCGGGTAGGCAATGGGAATATCCATAGTCCAGCCGCCGCCGTGATAGAAGTCCGTAAGAACTTCAATAGCTTTTGTTGTTGGTTTCAGGGTGCGGGCTTTGGTTGCACCGAAAGGAACGCTGCGGGGGTATTTACCCTCAGTGCCCCCGATATGCCCGATCATAGGAGCCCACACGGGTATTTGATACCACTGTGCGGCCGCCATTTCTTTTTTTAATAAGGCACGGTATGCCTTAAGGCTATCATTTAAAAGGCCCATATTATATTCTCCGTAATATTTTTATTTATAGCAGCGCAGATGCCGCCGGGTTGACAGGCGGGAGTTTATAGCGCTACCCCTTGCTTAAGATTTCCTCCAACCGGGCTTTTTCTTTTTTCAAAGCGCCTTCATCGGTTGTGGAATTTATTTTATCGAGCGTTAACGCTGCGCCCGGCGCGCCGGAAGATGCCTGGCCTCCCAATGAATTGAGGTTTGTATCTTTAAGCCGTTCGGTTTCTTTCTGCGTTTCCCTTACACGCCTGCCGGCTAAAAGGTTAAGAATTTTTATGTTGTTTGCGTAGAGGAACTTTTCCCTTAGTTTATTCTCTTTGAGAATAGGAAACTGCCCGATGTACCCGATAACATTGGGATCGGAAGATTCCCCGTTAAGCATAAGAGGGCTTAAAAAATTATTGTAGAAGGAACCTGATTCATCCTTCTGCAATAACAGGTTAATTCCCAGATCCTGCTCGGTTAATCCTAATTGATTAAGTTCCTTTTTAATAGCTTCAACTTCAGCTTCAAGCCTTGAGTTATTTATGCTTTTATAATTGTTCCGGACATAAATAAGCTGCTGAAGATCATTTTTAACATTTAAAGAAGTATTTACAAATTCATTTTGAATATTCTGCACAGCCCGGCGCTTTTCATAAAGGAAGTCGTTAGCCAGCTCAGGGTTTTCATCGTGCAGATCGCGGAGGAATTCCTGGTACTCAGGGCTGCCGGGATCTAGAGGCAAATCCGGATAGGCCGGCTTCAACTGTCTTAATGCGGCTGCGTTAAGCCAGTTTTTACCTTCTTCAGAGTTGAGATCCGCAGGCATGTCCGGGTACTTAGACATTCTTAATCTTTTTAAAGCTTCAGCGGAAACCGCTTTGTTAACTTCTTCGTTTTCTGCCAGCGGCGGCAATTCTTCCGGATTGGGAAATGATGAGGATTTGGTTTCAAAGGAACCGGTTCCGGACGATTGATCATGCCTTGCTTTACCGGTTTCTTTTTGAGTGTCGATCAAAGCCTGCACGGCGTCCTGACCGGTCTTAAAGATAACAGCATTGGCGATAGCCTTTTCAATTTCCGCACGCGATTTGCCTTTGTATTTGGAAAGTATGCAGCGGTATTCTTCCGGGTAAGAATTTATTGTGTATTCTGTAAGGATAAAATCACCGGCGGATTTATCAGGGAGGGGTTCCGGTTCATCTTTACCCGGGGTTCCGGCAGGTGCGGCTGGACTACTTTCATCAACTTTATTTTCAGACTGCCCGGCTTCATCCACGGCCTTACCGGAAGTATCCATATCGCCGCCACCGGGGCTTACGGGTTCCGGATCAGGTTCAGAACTTTGAGAAGTATCCGCTTCGGGGTTCTTAAGTTCTTCCCGGATTAATTGCTTAACAGCTTCAATATCGTCGTCATTGTTTAGATCTTCAATAACGTCAATCTGTTTATCGTCATTAAGATCAATATCGTCTTTGTCTTCTTTATCAAATTCTGTGTAAAGATCGCCCATAAAATTTATTCTCCTTATGCCGCAGTCTCTGGTGCGGCGGGTTAGAGTTATTTATTACCTGTATTTACCATTTCTTTTAATTCTTCAATTGATGCGTTATAAAAAGCTTCGCCGTATTTGGAGAGATCTTTCCAGCCGTCGAATATTTTCGTCCAGTTGCGATAATGCTCATGGAAGGGCATATCATGAGCCTGCTTAGCGCCTTTGTTTTCGGTGTGCAGGCCTTCAACGGAAAACTCCGCTTTCAGTTTTCCATCCACTTCTTTAACGCTGCGGATTTCCCGCTCTACCTTGCTTTTTGAAAGGTCGCCGGCAAGTTCGCCTTTGGCGGCTTCCAGCTTACATTTTAATTTTTCTTTTATTTGGTTGTTAACGGCCATAATATTTTATCTCCGGTAATGAAGGATTATTTTAATGCGTATGTGAATTCTGATTAGATCATATTTAGTATGATTTATTTGTGAAAAAATAAAAAAGCCGGCATTACTTACTGCAGAAATGGAATAACCAAAATATGCAGTTAATAATACCGGCTCTTGTTATGGATAACCGATTTATATTTTAATATTGTGGATGAAGTTAACTAAAAAGTTATTAGTGAGCTTTAGTATTCTGAATTTCTAAGCGGTTAAGTAATAATTATTAAAAACAAAAACATTTTACCACTAAGACACTAAGACCACAAAGAAACACTAAGAAGAATTACTTTTTAGAAAACCCGGTATCAGCGGCGGTTCAGAACACCGGCGCGATACAAATAATGATATCAAAAGAACTTAAAAATTACGGGCGTAAATCTAACGTGCCGCCTTTTAAAAATCTACTGTTTTTTTTGCCAGAGTTTTTTAAACACGGCTGGTAATATAATTATTACATATCTATTTTATAAGTAATTACAGGACGAAAGTAATTCCAAATTTAAATTGATCATAAGCCAGCGGTGCGGCAGTATTAAACGGCCAGTTCATTTCATTATGCCTGAACTGATAGAGCCCGTATGAAAGCGCATTCTTCAATATAAAGTTTATCACCGGCCCTGCATAAGGCGATGACCTCATTACTTCTTTAATGTAGTCATCTAAAATACTTTGCCCGGCAACTTCAATAAGCTCACCGACCGCCCATTCCCAGAAAATAAGCCTGGGATAGATTACCGATCTTTCATAACCGGCATCAAGCGACATACCGGGCAATAACTGGAACCTTACGCCGCCTTCCATACTATTGCCGAAACGAAACGCCTTATTAAATAAATCCGTTGTGCTTTTATCGCCTGCATCCAAAGGCGAATCTTCCATTCTAAGCCTTGACAAATCAAACGAGAAAGTATAGTACGGAATTATTGCAACAGAGCCCAGATTATAACCATAGCCGGAAGAATAGCCGTAGCCCGCCCGCCATAGATCCGTTTTCAAACCGGAGCCTGCCGAAGAGTTGTTTGCGAGATCAACGGAAATGTTGCTTAGATAAAAATAGCTGAATTCGTAATCGAGAATATTATCGTTTTTTTGATGTTTTTTTTCGTGCGTGTAACCAAGTTTTAACTCAATAAGATCAGGCTTTGCGAAAGACTCATTAAAATTTTCCACACTGGTTTTTGAAAGGCCATAATTGGCGGAGATAGTAGGACTACCGGAAAATGAATATTTGAATGGACTGAAATTGCAATAAGAATAAATCCAGCTGTCATCCTTATCTTCCGTTGTATCTTTAACCTGCGGATAAAGGCAGATGAAACCAAGCAGGCTTAACATTACAGATAAAAATAATTTTCCGGTAAACATTTATTACTCCATTAAATTTGTTAAGTAAAGTGTAATACTATTTGTCCTTCTTGTTATCTTTCCCTTCGAAAGAAGGGACATTAAACTTATTGGCTATTTTGCCGATGTCTTTATTATTTATTTCTCCGACAATATTCACAAATGTGGCTTTGCCTGATTTTTCATAATTAACGGCTACAATACCAGAGATTGTTTTATCATTACCCGACGGTTTAATAAAAACGAAAGTGAACTGATCAGGCTCTTTAACTTTAACTATCCTGTCCCATTTTCTATCTTTTAAACTTTCGTCCATTTCAATTATTTTGCCGAGTAATTCTTTTTGATCTTCGGGCTTTACTTCGAAGGAATAAACTTTAACCAGTTTTAAGCCGCGTATAACCTGTGCAAGGCCGTCGTTATTATCCTGCGAGAGGCCGGATATAAGGTTTAGCAAATGGTAGTCTATATTTACTTCGGTTACATTATCCCCTTTGATAAAGCGGGAGATACTGCCGAAATTAAAGTAGCCGGGATATTTTGAATAGTCTTCATCATTTTGCGCAAGCGATACAGATGCGGCAAATAAAAAAACAGCGAAAAATATTTTAACCGGGTTTTTCATTTTACCCTCAGTTTAGTAAATTATTAATAATTACGGTACTCTTTTGAATAGGCCGCAGAATGTTATTTCTAATCAGGTCCGGAGTTGTTTTGTTTTGTGCTTTTACCAGCATTTGTTCTACAAGGGCAAACGATTCCTTAACCTGTTTTTCCGCAAGGATAACCTGTTCTTTAGAATAGGTTGGTTCGGGTTTCGGCTGCCTGAGTAAAAGGAAAGTTGAAACAGTAATAACAACAATTACAGTTGCGGCCGAGTACGCCCAGTTTATTATAAGCACTTTATACAAGCCCGCAAGTACCGGGATGAAAATATTACCGTGTGTACTATTTTCACTTTTAACATCAGGTAAAGGCTCTGCCGATGCATACTCCTTCTGAGCGTACTTAACGGCTTTTGCGGTTGCCTTATAATCATATAAAAGTTTTTTTACAGCCGGATTTGAATAAGCCTTTTTATAAACTTCTATTTTATCAAACAGGCTGCCGTCCCCGTAGGCAACGGAAATAATTTTATCTACAAATTTTCCATCAATTTCAGTTTGCTCTTTCATTTACCAATTCCTTTAGTTCCGATTGTAATTTTTTTCTTGCACGAAGCAGATAAACTTTAACGCTATTCATAGGGATATCCAACACTTCGCTTATTTCCTTGTATTTCATCCCCTCGAATTCGTAAAAAACGAAAACGCTTTTCAGGTGCCCGGGCAGATTATCAACAGCTTCATTTATCTTTGATTTAATAGTTTCCCGCCTAAAGGCAATTTCTGTATCGTTTAACAAATTATCCTCGCTATAATTATTTTCAAATTCATCATCTATTTCAATAAACTTTTTTAATGCCGACTGCTGTTTACGGATGTAATCTATGCACAAGTTATGAGTGGTCCTCATTATCCACGTTTTTGCTTTATTTATGTTAAAGTCGTCAATATTCTTCCAGATACGGATGAGAACCTCCTGGGTAATGTCATCGGCATCCATCCGGTTTTTCATCATTAAAAAGGAATAGCGGTATATTCTATTTTTATGCTGATTTATTAATATTTTGTATCGTAAAGTATTTAACATCTTTAATCAATAGACGAAACGGACGTGGAAATTGTTACAAACTTTTTTCATTAGGGTTAAAAATATTTATCATAACCAAAATACTCCTGATTTACTGTATTAAAATTATAGGCAGAAAACAACACTTTATACAAGAAATCGGTGAAACGGTTAATTTTACCGGTAAACATCATGATATTAAGATAATGAATAGTATTAGAAATAATTTATTTTCGTAATAACGAAAAAATAAAATAGTAACGGAGAAGAAAATGTTTAATGAGATAAGCGAAAAAATGAAACTAAGAATGAAGTACCTTGAAAATATTGACAGAGGCGACAGGACAGACGGTACTGAAAAGCTGAAAAGGTTAAGGCAGGTACCGCCGGAAACAGGGAAATTTTTAGCTTTACAAGCTTCAAACTGTCCAGCGGGGAACTTTATAGAAATCGGGACAAGCGCGGGATATTCAACAATGTGGATTTCACTTGCTGCTAAGGAGAGAAAAATAAAAGTAAAAACATTTGAATTACTTGAAGAAAAAATTAAGTTAGCAAAAGAAACTTTTAATAAGGCGGGAATCTCAGATATTGTGGAGCTGATTGAGGGAGATGCGCTGAACAATTTGGAAAATATAAACGATGTATCTTTTTGTTTTATCGACTGCGAAAAAGAGATTTATGAAAAATGCTGGGACCTGGTTTCGGGCAAAATCGTGAATAATGGATTGATAATTGCAGACAATGCAATAAACCATTATGATACCATAAAGCCTATGATTGATAAAGCAATAGCGGATGAAAGATTTGATTGTTTAATAGTGCCTATAGGCACGGGAGAACTTGTTTGCAGAAGAAAATAAAGATGGGTGCTAAGCGGTGAAAAAGGGAATACTTTTTATTTTTATTTTTATTTCAATTATAGCCAGGGATAAATTAAATGGCCAGAGTGACACCATAAAAAATCCTTATAACCAATTATTAACCGATTTAATAAACATAGACACAGTTAATGCACGGAGAGGTGAATTTTTAAGCGAGATAGGAATTTCACCGGCAAAGGATAAAATGCTTGTTGTTGAAACGAGGTATAAAACAATTTTTCCGGAATATAAAGTAAGCAAAAACGCTGGTGAAATTATTTCCGGTAACAAGCCTGATAGAACCGGGAATATAGCTAATGACATAGCGGCTGAATACAGCTTATGGCTGATTGATTTAAATTCCGGGCAAGCTAAAATTTTAGCAGAACTTAAAGATAGCGAATTCGGGATTCATAGTCCGTCCTGGTCACCTGACGGGAGGTGGATTTCATTCGGTACTTTTAGTGTTGGCGGGCATTCGCCTTTAACAACCACGCATACATGGATTGTTGACAGCAGCGGCGGACAGATGCAAATGATAAAGCTACCCGATCCTTATGGGAAATTCAGCGATGGGGTGATTAAATGGCAGGGTGACCATAATATTGTAATTGAAGGATTACAAGAAAAATATGGAAATAATGGCAGGGAGCAGATTCATACAAAATTTCTTTTTGATTGCGACAGCAAAATTTTAAAACGTTTAGATTAATTTTTTTTATTACTTTTGAGGAAGATTAGAAAGGTTACTTATATGAAATCAGTTCTTAAGTTGAAATTATTGTTCACAGTGATAATTATATACCAGTTGATTACCCCGATGATATTTGGGCAGGACAAAGCTGAGCCGGGACGCCCAAAAGGATTAACAAATGTTGTAAAATGCCTGCAGTTCCTTGACAGTTTAACCGAGGTTCAATATAAATCTTTAAATAAAACAACCGATTCTGTTCTTAATGGAATAAGCGTTAAAAACTTAAAACATGATGCAAATTTAATATACTCTGCAACAGACGAAAATTATCCGGCTTTCTCCGATTCATTAACCTCAAAAGGAATAATGCTTTTAGAAAAAAGAAAAATGGGCATTTTTTATTCCTTTCCACCCGGAGCTCTTGAATCTCAATTATTAGATAAAATAAGAACTTCTATTTCTCCTGTAACAGGTGGATTGGCATCTGCAGCCTATTTATTAAGAATCCAGGTTAACAGCGTAAGGGAATTAGGATTGGGTGAGGAACATATTTCATTAACTCTTGTTAGCGGAACCGTAAAGGAAGTTTTTAAAGGAAGTTCAGAGTTCAACATTGGAGACAGCGTGCACTTTTTACACTATTCTCAATTTACACAATTTCCTAATTTTAACGGATATAAAACCGGGCAGGAATATATTGTTCCTATTGAGCACAGAAAAGAGAGCAGGTCTAATCCGGGTGAGGACAGGTCAAATACCTTAGCTTATTACTTTGGTAAGACATTGGGCTATTTTCCAATTGTTGATGGTAATATAATAGATAAATTTAATTTTTTCGGGTTTGGCGAAAAAGTTGAGTTTAAAAAATTTGATCAAAAGCTGAGAGATAAAATAAAAGAGATTAAGTCATGGTAGGCGAATGCTCTGTTGATATTCCAATCAATATCAAAGTTTAATTATTGAACGGGGAGAGAATTATGAGGCGGAGAAAAAATAATGGAAGCTAACATTAAGAAATAAAGCAGTTGATATCTTATATATAGATAGAAACAGGAGCGGATAAGAAATAATACCCGCTCCTATTAGTTAAAGAACTAAAAGATAAAACTTTTATTATGCATCCGCCTTTGCGATTGCTTTAAGAACAATACCAAGGTCATTAAAGCCGCGGATACCGCTGAAACCGCATGCCAGTTTGGTACCATCTTTTAATGTAACCGGCTGGCCGCCTTCCCAGCCTATCATATCTGGTTTGCTTATTCCGTATACGGCATCGGAAATTTCATCGTTAAAAATTTTCTTTTCATATTCGCCGGTTTTAATTCCCGTAATCCACGTCTGGCTGGCTTTAGTCCAGGCAACTCTGAAAGATTCCCTACCCCTGATTTTGTTCGTGCCGAATATTTTGCCGGTAACGGCGCCGTCTTCTTCAATTATGACGAGAGCAACGTTTCCGTTTGCTATGGACCTGTCGGCTTCATCCTGTAAATACCCGGGAAGCAGTTCTTCCACATTATCTACAATAGAATGAATAACTTTTTTTGTTGATTCGTTCTTCATACCCGGTTTCCTTTCTTGTTTTAGCTAATCCTGAATTCAAAATAACAAAATAAATTATGATTTACATCGGTAAATGATGTTAACAAATTTCAAATAATCATATAAATTATCTAATATTAATAAAAATTCGAACGATTGAGTTCAATCATGTTAATCAGTTTAATCATAAGAATCATAGTTCAGACAATTTTCTTTTGTTCCGACAAAAAACAGTATTATTTTTCGCTTATCTGTTTAAAAATTGAATTACCATCCAGGAGGAAATTTAAAATGCAGTTTGGATATTTTGATGATAAAAATAAAGAATATGTAATTGAGCGACCGGATACTCCAAGATCATGGAGCAATTATTTAGGGTCTACCGAGTACGGGGCAATAATAACAAATAACGCAGGCGGATACAGCTTTTATAAGTCGGCGGCGCAGGGACGGTTCATGCGTCTTAAATTTAATAATATCCCGATGGATCAGCCCGGGCGGTATTTTTACATACATGATAAAGACAGTAAAGATTTCTGGTCAACCTCCTGGCAGCCCGTTGGCAAACCGCTGAAGGATTATAAATCCGTTTGCCGGCACGGCACGGCTTATACAAAAATAGATTCCGAGTATGCATCAATAAAAACCGAATCGCTTTATTTTGTTCCGCTAGGCCGAACGTATGAATGCTGGCTGTTGAAGGTTACGAACACAGGTAATAAAAAAAGAAAACTGGGCGTCTTTACATACGTTGAGTATACTAATAACTGGAATCAAACGCAGGATATGAACAACCTTCAGTATTCGCAATATATATTGAAGATGGATGTGGTGGACAATATTATTGACCACGGCACAAATGTTTATATGCCGTCAATGCCGGAGCATTTTGAAGACGACGGGCAAAGCCGCCATACATTTTTAGCAATTACGGGCGCTGAGGTTAAAGGGTGGGATACAGACAGGGAAATATTCCTGGGGCCGTACCGTACTTATGCAAATCCGGTTGTAGTGGAAGAAGGCAAATGTAAAAATTCAATTGCCGTAGGGGATAACGGCTGCGGCACTTTGCAGGTTGATATTGAACTTGAGGCGGGCGAATCAAAGGAGCTGGTAGTGCTGATGGGAATTGGCGCCGCGGGTGTTGAGGGTAAGCAGGCTGTGAAGGAATCAGGCGACCCGGCTAAAGTGCGTGATGAATATGAAAAAGTAAAAAAATACTGGCATTCCAGAATTGAGGGGTTAACGGCGGAAACTCCAGATGCGGAATTCAACAGCATGTTTAACATGTGGAATCCATACAATAATTTAATGACTTTTGCGTGGTCGCGTGCGGCCAGCCTGATTTACAGCGGCGAGCGGGACGGGTTAGGCTACCGCGATACTGTCCAGGATATGCTTGGCATTATTCATTCAATTCCGGATGAAGTAAGGGACAGGCTTGAGCTTATGATAACCGGCCAGGTTTCCAACGGCGGAGCTATGCCTGTTGTTAAGCCTTTTGCCCATACGCCGGGAAAGGAAAAGCTGCCGGCAGATAATGAATTCCGGTCCGATGACTGCATGTGGCTTTTCAATACCATTCCCGCGTTTGTAAAAGAAACGGGAGATATTACTTTCTTTGATAAGGTACTGCCATATGCCGATAAAGGAGAGGACACGGTGTTCGGGCACATGAAACGAGCAATACAATTCAATCTTGATCATTCAGGCAAGCATGGATTTCCATGCGGCTTGTCTGCCGATTGGAATGACTGCCTTGTGCTTGGCTTTGACGGCGAAACAACTTTTGTGGCTTTTCAATTGCGTTTTGCGTTGAAGACTTATATAGAAATTGGACACCTATTAAATAAACCCGAAGAAGTTAAGTGGGCACAAAGCTATTTGAAAACACTGGATGAAAACTTAGAAAAGTTTGCATGGGACGGAGAGTGGTATCTGCGCGCTTACAGGGCTGACGGGCTAAAGTTTGGTTCAAAGGAAAATGACGAAGCTTCTATCTTTCTTGAACCGCAGCCGTGGGCGGTGATAAGCGGGCACACTTCAAGGGAACAATCAGAAAAATTATTGGATGTAGTTAACCGCCGGCTCTCTACGGATTACGGATTAATGATTAACGATCCCCCGGTTGAGAAAACAGATCCTAAGGTTATTAAGTCCCGGCTTTTCAATAAAGGAATGAAAGAGAATGCATCCATTTTTCAGCATACGCAAAGCTGGGCAATTATTGCGGAATCTTTAATCGGCAGAGGCGACAAAGCTTATGATTATTACCGTAAGTTTATGCCTTCGGCATATAATTTAAGAGCGGAACTGAGGCAGACCGAGCCTTATGTTTACGCCCAGTTTACGTGCAGTAGATACAGTCCGCGGTACGGTTCATCACGGCTGCCGTGGTTAAGCGGAACCGCTTCGTGGGCATATTACACGGCGGCGCAATATATACTCGGCATTCAGCCTGATTACTACGGACTAAAAATAAATCCCTGCATACCCTCAGGCTGGAAGGAAATAAAAATAAACAGGAAGTTCAGGAACAGTAATTTTAATATAACAATACTGAATAAAGACGGATCGCAAAAAGGCGTAAAGGAAATTACTCTTAACGGAGAGGCGGTTGACGGGAATTTAATACCATTGGATTTATTTGAAAAGAATAATGAAGTTGTTGTGGAGATGTGAGTAAAATTGTCTGAACCAGGATTCTCAGGATTTCAGCCAAAGGCTGATGAGCCTCCGGCTCAAAAGGATTTTCAGGATTAACACAGACAAATTGGATATTATTTGAATTACCAAATAATTACTTCAAGAATATACGAGACTGGAACAGGTTGTATTTACAAAGTTAGAATGAATCGCAAATTGTCTGAACTATGATTCTTTTGATTTATATGATTTTTATGATTAACACAGACAAATCGGATTTCATCTGAATTACAAAATTCTTTCTTCAAAAAAGTGTAGGGACGGGATAGGCCGTCTCTACGACCTTAATCGTGCAAGATTAAGGAAAATTGCAGAAGTTTTTATGAGGCTAAAGAAAACCTCAGTTTTCGCGATTAGTCATATAATTTAGATTAATCGTAGAGACGGGGTCCCATAGGGATAAACTATGCCCCGTCTCGTACAACCTTAATCGAACTAGTTTAAAGGAAATAACGGAGGTTTATAAAATGAAAATAACAATGATCGGGCACAGCACAGTTTTAATTGAAACTGCGGGACAAAAAATTCTTACCGATCCTTACTTCGGGTTGTGGGGCAATATTGCCTATGCACGTATCGCTCCCCCGGCAAAGACACGTGAAGAATTAAAGGATGTAAATATTGTACTCATTTCACATAACCACTGGGACCATACCGACAGTAAGTTTCTACGGTCTCTTGGTAACGACGTGCCGGTACTGGCTCCGGGATCTTCAGCATGGGTGACAAAATTAAAAGGCGGCAAAAACGTTATAGGAATGAAAACATGGGAGAAGAAGCAGTTCGGTGAGATTTCCGTTACGGCTGTGCAGGCGGTGCACATAGCAAAAACAACCGGGTATATAATTGAGAGTGAAGGAAAGACAGTTTATTTTGCAGGCGATACATACTACCGCCCGTTTATGAAAAATATAGGGCAGAGGTTTAAGATAGATGCAGCGCTTATGCCTGTAACAACTTTTCGCGTTCCAATGACAATGGGTGAGAAGAGCGCTGTTCATGCTGCACGGGACCTGAAACCGTCGGTGATAATACCTATTCACATGGGAATAAAACCACGGTCTCCCCTGCTCCGGACAAACCATTCCCCGGAAGGCTTTAAACGCCGGGCAGCCCTTGCAGGATTGGAAACAAAACTTATTATACTTAGAAATGGAGAAAGCTGGCATTTATAACAGCACGAAAGTTATTACAGCATGTTATACCCCAGAAAACTAAAAGGGAAAGATAAAATATTAAAAACGTATGTATCATTTTTATATACAAACAGATTCTTTCTTTGCCCATCGTTAAGGGACAAGAAGGAAATTAATTCACATCAAATCTAAAAGGAAGAAAAATGCCAGATGAATTAAAGGTACTATTTGTAGCCGGTTTCGGCCCGGTTGTTCAGGACGACAGCATAAGCCGGAATTTATATATTGAAACACTCGGCCTGCCGTTGAAAAATGACAACAATTATTATCATACACAGGAATTAGCAGGAGTAAAATACTTTGCGCTTTGGCCGCTGACCCATGCCGCCGAATCCTGTTTCGGTAATAATACATGGCCGGAAGGAATCCCCGTTCCGCAAGCATGGATAGAGTACGAGGTTGAAGATGTTGCGGCGGCAACTAAAGTAATGAAGGACAAAGGCTACAAGCTTATTGTTTCAGACCGCCATGAGCCTTGGGGGCAAGTAGTTACACGATTTTTAAGTCCTGAGGGGATACTTACAGGCTTAGTTTATACGCCGTGGCTGCGTACGGATGAAAAGAAATAATAAATGGCGGGGCTACTTTAAATAACAATTGAAGTATATTTGGATTCATTGTCCCGGTTTATCAAATTGACGGCCATGCCAAAACGCGGAGCAGTTTGCTGCACCGCTTTCAGCCTAACGTTCAAATTGCAGTGCTTTGTCTAAATCTTCAATTAAATCATTAGCTGATTCAATTCCGACCGACAATCGTATAATCCTTTCATTTATTCCGGCTTTATCGCGCAGTTCAGGAATCATAGAGGCATGGGTCATGGATACCGGGTGGTTTATTAAAGATTCAATCCCGCCAAGAGATTCTGCAACAGCAAAGATATTGACAGAACGGAGTACATGATTAACTTCATCAATGCCGCCTTTAATTTCAAAAGAAACCATTCCGCCAAATCCGTATTGCTGCGAACGTGCAAGATCGTGCTGCGGATGACTCTTCAACCCGGGATAAAATACTTTCTTTACATTCTTATGTGTTTCTAAAAAATTAGCGACTTGAATAGCATTTTCCTCATGCGCTTTCATACGCGGAACAAGTGTTTTAATACCCCGCAGTACCAACCAGGAATCAAACGGAGACTCCCCCTGTCCCAATGAATTAACCAAATACTGAAGGCGCTCAACAAGATTTGGTTTGTTCACAATAATTGCGCCTCCAACAACGTCGCTATGCCCATTTAAATATTTAGTTGTTGAATGGATTATTATATCGGCACCAAGTTCAAAAGGGCGCTGGTTAACGGGTGAAAGAAATGTATTATCAACTATAACAAGAGCATTATGCTCATGGGCAAGATTACTGACTGCGCGTATATCAACGATATTCAATAATGGATTTCCCGGTGATTCAATCCATAATGCTTTTGTATTCGGCTTAAACGCTTTATTAACCTCATCCGGATTTTCCATGTCAAGATAAGTTATTTCAAAACCAAATAATTCGGAATACAACCGGAATAATCTTTCCGTTCCGCCGTAAATGCAGTTTGTGCTTATTATGTGATCGCCGGCGTGGAAAAAATGTAACGCTGTTGTAATGGCTGACAGCCCGGCAGCTACTGCTTTTGCGGATAAACCGCCTTCCAAAGCTGCAAGATTTTCTTCTAATGCAGTACGGGTTGGATTTGCAGACCTTGTATATACATATCCTTTGGTTTTACCGATATCTTCAAACCGGAAAGTTGATGTTTGATAGATAGGCGTGATAATACTGTTGTATGATGTATCCTTGTCTACACCGAAGTGGACGCTTGTTGTCTGTAGGTCCATTTGTACTATTCCTAATTGTGTTTTAAAATGCCAAATCTTTTCATGAATTTCATAAGTTGACGCAAAGCTGTAAATTCTTACGACTTGTGGTTTAGAGAAATCATCTGTATTAACACAGTTTATTTTTTATTTCTCAGATAATTTATAAGATCAATTTTTGTAATTAAGCCCTGAAATACCTGGTTTTCGTCCTCAACGATTACAACTAATCCTTCATTAAGAATATTAACCAGCGTATCAATCGATTCAGTGTTTTTAATTATTTTCAAACCTTTCGTCATAATATCCTGAACGGTATTGTTCATTGTGTATCCCTTTGAATACAATGCAAGTATTAGATCCGATTCATCGATGATGCCTGCAACTTTTTCTCCAAGCAGGACAGGGAGCTGGGAAACGTCGTAGGTCTTCATCCGCTTATAAGCGGTATTCAAAGTATCGGCGGGGCCGACGTAAACCGTAGCATTATTCTCAAATCGCCTGGATATTATATCGCGCAAATCTCCGTATTGTTTTCTTTGAAACAAGCCCTGATCAAGAAGCCAGTAATCGTTGTACATTTTTGATAAATATTTATTCCCGCTATCGCATGCAAATGTTACAACCCGTTTTGGCGTCGTCTGTTCGCGGCAATATTTTAAAGCTGCCGAGAGCAGCGTACCGGAGGAAGAACCTGCAAGGATACCTTCACTGCTGACTAATTCTTTTGCGGCAACAAAGCTTTCCTGATCGGTTATTACATAAGCTTTTTTTGTCAATGAAAAATCCGCAATGGCGGGAATAAAATCTTCACCAATTCCTTCCACTAACCAGGAACCGGCTTCCTTTGTAATCTTACCCGTGTTCACATATTCAGCAAGGACAGAACCTTCTGGATCCGCCAGGATCAGTTCGGTTTTGTCCGATACTTTTTTAAAGAAGTGCGTCAGGCCGGATATAGTACCGGATGAGCCTACACCCACAACAACCGCATCAATATCGTGATTCAATTGTTCCCAAATTTCCGGGCCGGTAGTTCTCTCATGCGCTAATGGATTTGCGGGATTCTCAAATTGATTTGCATAAAATGCTCCTTTCTCTTTGGAAAGGCGAAGCGCAAGATCCTGATAATATTCCGGATGCCCTTTGCCAACATCGGAGCGGGTAAGTACGATTTCTGCTCCCAATGCATGCAGGTGATTTATTTTTTCCTGGCTCATTTTATCCGGGATAACCAGGATAATTTTATAGCCCCTCATCCTTGCAACCAGTGTAAGCCCAAGACCCGTATTCCCTGCGGTTGCTTCTATAATTGTACCGCCGGTTTTCAGCTTACCCTCTTCTTCGGCTACCCGGATCATTGAAAGCGCCACACGGTCTTTTATTGATCCACCGGGATTTTGATTTTCAAGTTTCAAAAAGAGGCAGCATAACCCTGTGTCAAACCTGGTTAATTCAACAAGAGGCGTATTCCCGATAGTTTCTAAAATGTTTTTGTATATCATATTTTTCTCTGTGTTTTATATTTCTGCTAAATTATTTAATAATACCGAGCAGCTTAGCGCAATTTATTTAGCAAAGAATTGTAGAAGCTAATTACTATGATGTTTGCTTTCATTTAACTAATAACTGACGTTACACAGACATTAAAAATTTTATTAAGTAGCCCTGAGTTTTAGAGCCTGTGAGAAAATTCAAAATAATTTTATAAATATTTAATATTTAGTTTTAATGTTTAATTATTTGAAGGAGGGTAAACCGTTAAAACGGTTGAATATTTTAGGCTTTCATCATTAACACCGCGATTAATCGCGGTGTTAATGAATTATAAAAATATTCCTTCTAACTGTTTTAACAGTTTACCGCTAACTACACATGAATTAATTCAACGTAATTTTTGTCAATTTATTCAAACAAAACATAATTTGACACAGGCTCTAAAACTCAGGGCTACATTAAATATCATTTGCGTAACTTCAGTTATAATTTGTCGTTTTTAATTTTTCCAGTGCTTTCTTATGCGCTCCCATTCTTTATCTCTATACCGTTCTATTTCCAGGATGTCTTCTTCGGAAAGATGTTTGAACCTTCCCTGCTTAGAAAGGTATTCACGGATATTAGAAAATTTTTTAATGTCTTTATTTATTTTAAATTGTTCATTTTCATATTCAGCAAGAACCCATAACCCATTTTTTACAACATCTCTTCCCAATTCTATTGTAATATCCGAATCACAATTCCAGCCTGTAGGGCAGGGGGCATAAACGTGTATATAAGAGGCCCCGTTTACTTTCCGGGCTTTTTCTACTTTGTTCGCAAAGTCCCGGATAAAACCCACGGATGCAGTAGCGGCATATTGAATTCTATGAGCTGCAACAATTTCAAACATATTTTTTTTGTGGGTTCTGTTCCCGTTGATGTTTTTACCCGCGGGAGTTGTAGTAGTTTTAGCTCCGAAAGGTGTTAACCCGCTCCGTTGAATCCCGGTATTCATATATGCTTCATTATCATAACATATATATATGATTTTATCATTTCTTTCAATTGCGCCGGATAAAGCTTGAATTCCAATATCGGCGGTTCCGCCATCGCCTGCAAACCCAACTACATTATAATCCTGTAAATTTAATGCTTTTGCTCCTGCTGCAATCCCCAAAAGCATTGATGCAGTACCGGGAAAAGTAGAGATCATCGCATTGCATGCGAAACTTAACTGCGGGTAAATAAAGCCAACTGCGGACATACATCCTGCAGGAATAGCTACAAATGTTCTGGGGCCCAATACTTTTAAAGCTATTCGTAAAATCAAACTGCCTCCGCAGCCGCCGCATGCTTTATGGCCGAAAAAATATTCATCGCGTGTAAGTTCATTTAACTTTATCGTATCATTGCTCATCAACATCAACTCCCAAATTCACAAATTTCAAATGACTCTGAACTTTATTATTGACGGCATTAAACAGCTCGTTAAAAATTTCTTCAATATGTCCGGGAGTTATAGTCCTTCCTCCAAGTCCGCCTATATAGTTTATTAATTTTAGTTTTAAGCCGCTTCCCGCTACGGCAGAACTAACGTTTGTAAAAACAGTGCCTTCAAATCCGAAGGAAATATCTTTTTCAAGTACGCCCACAGCTTTAGCATTTTTAATTGCTTCAACAATTTGATCCGCAGGAAACGGGCGCATATACCTGATTTTCAGAAGGCCGGCTTTTGTTCCTTTACTTCGTAATTTATCAATTACTGTTCGGACGGTACCTGTTATGCTTCCCAGAGTAATTAATATTACATCCGCATCCCCGGTAAAATATGAATCAATAAGCCCGCCGTAGTATCTACCAAACTTATTGCCGAATTCAATATAAGCCCAAAAAATAATTTCTTTTGATTTTAACATTGCCTGATTCTGTTGATACTTAAATTCCATATTGTCTGCCGGAGTTGAACTAAAGCCAAAATTTTTAGGATTATCCAAATCCATTATGTAAGTAGAATTAAAGGGAGGCAGAAATGCATCAACATCTTCCTGCGATGGAATTAATACAGTCTCATAAGTATGAGTAAGAACAAAGCCGTCAAGGTTAATCATAAACGGTGTTAATACATCTAAATTCTCCGCAATTTTATAAGCCTGGATAACCAGGTCTAAAGATTCCTGTGCGCTTTCTGCATAAACCTGGATCCAGCCGCTGTCCAACAATGACAATGAATCTCTCTGATCTCCGTAAATACTCCATGGCAGGGCAACGCTGCGGTTGGCATTCATCATAACTATAGGAAACCTGCCGCCGCTTGCATAGTGTAGACACTCGGCCATGAATAAAAGGCCCTGTGATGATGTAGCTGTAAATGTTCTTGCGCCTGTTAAACTTGCCCCTATCATTGCTGAAAGAGCAGAGTGCTCGGATTCAACCAACATAAATTCGGCATTTAATTCTTTGGACTCAACCATCTCCGATAGTTTTTCAACCACAACGGTTTGGGGTGTTATCGGATAAGCCGCTATTACATTAGGGCGCGCCAGTTTTGCACCGTAAGCGATTGCTTCGTTTCCCGATAAAAATAATTTTTGATTATTATTACTCATCTTCTTTAGTCATCTTTATTGCTTTCCTGCTGCATTCATGAGCACAGATCCCGCATCCTTTACAGAAGTCATAATCAAATTCTATTTTATCGTTATTAATTAAAATTGTTCTGTCGGGGCAGTTCACATAGCAAATTAAGCATAATGTACAAAGCTCGTTGTTTACTACCGGTGTAAATACTCTGTAACTTGAATTAGTTGAAACCAGATGGCCTGCCTTGAATGCAGGGCCAACGGGATAATCATTAATGTGTACCGGTTTTTTGAATACTTCTATTTTTGGCTTTTTCATTGGTATAACTTCAAAGTAGATTCATAGGCGAATTTTAACAATTCAACATTTTTTTCTGCAATATTACTTTTCATTTCGTGCCTTATTCCCGATTCAGCAGATTCAATTGAAATTACATTTGATACCGCAACTAATGTTCCAAGCATTGCAGTATTAACAATTTGCCTGCCGAGAATCTTGTATGCAATATCATTTGCATCAATGAAAATGGTTTTAATATTAGCTGCGAAATTATATTTTTCGGGATACCCGGAATTGATAATCAAAGTACCCGCCGGTTTCAGTTCATTTCCGGTATTATTATCTATTAAAGTTTCATCAAGAATAATGGTATAATCACTTTTCTGAACTTCACTTCTATCTGTAATATTTTGTGAATCAATTTTAGTAAATCCCAGTACGGGAGCGCCCCTTCTTTCAGGGCCGAAAGTAGGGAACGCAATGGCATATTTTTTTTCATAAAGGCCGGCGCTAAGCCCTAATAACCTTGAAGCGGTAAACGATCCCTGCCCGCCTCTGCCGTGCCATATTATCTCAATCATTCTATCCTACCGTTAGACATTTTTAAGTTTTAATAACCTTTTACCGGCTTCAATAAGAGTATCTTCTTTCTTAGCAAAATGGAACCGTATATAATTTTTGATATCTTCTTTGAAGAAACTTGAGCCCGGTACTGCGGCAACGCCAATTTCTTTAATAAGCCATTCGCAGAAAGAGAAATCATTTTCGTAATGAAATTTTGTTATATCCACAAGGACATAATATGCACCTTCCGGGGTATAATAAGTCAATCCTGCATCAGTAAGAAAATTCAGAAAAAGCCTGCGTTTTGCCGAATAAAGATTCAACAGCTCTTCGTAATAAAGCTCCGGCAGTTTTAGGCCGGCCACTGCAGCTTCCTGGAGCGGTGCGGCAGCGCCGACTGTTAAAAAGTCATGGACTTTTTTTACGCCGTTAATCACATCTTCTGAGGCGATAACATATCCCAAACGCCAGCCTGTTATCGAATAAGTTTTAGAAAGTGAACTGCATGAAATTGTCCTTTCGAACATACCTGGTAAGGAAGCAATGTAAACATGTTTATTCGGATGGTAAACTATGTGTTCATATACCTCATCGGTAATGATAAATGTATCATTTTCTTTTGCAAGCTTTGCTATTAATTCTAATTCTTTGACTGTAAATACTTTGCCCGACGGATTGGATGGATTGCAAAGAATCAGCGCTTTGGGTTTGCGGCTGAATGCATCTCTCAGTTCCGACTCAATAAATGTGAATGCGGGAGGATGAAGTGTGACATGGATTGGCTCAGCGCCGGTTAAAATAGTATCTGCAACATAGTTCTCATATAATGGTGAAAACACAATTACTTTATCGCCGGGGTTGCAGGCTGTCATCATAGCCGCCATCATTGCTTCAGTACTGCCGCATGTTACAACAACATTCTTATCAGGGTCCAAATTCAAATTCATCAGTTTGGTTTGCTTTTCAACCAGGGCTTTTCTGAAATTAGCTGCGCCCCATGTTATGGCATATTGATGCGGCCCTGATTTTGCCGTTCTTATTAATTCCTTCAGCAATGGTTCAGGCGGATCAAAATCCGGGAATCCCTGCGATAAATTAATTGCATTATGTTCAATGGCAATTCTTGTCATTTTCCTGATAACTGATTCGGTAAATAATTTCGTTCTTGAACTAATATCCGGCATATAATTACTTTATATATTTATTTTTTTTCTCTTAAATCGATTAAACGTTTAGCTTTATGTGTTTCTCTAGGAAGATTGCCTTTTGGTAAAATTTTAATTTCTTTAGGCCTTATACCAAAACGGGTTTTAACTCTATCTTTAAATATGGATGCAAGTTCTATATCTTCTATAGAAGTATGATCTTCTTTTTCAATTTCAATAGTTAATTTAGAAAGGTGGTTTTCTTCGGAAACCGTTATCCTGTATTCACCGGTAAAATGTTCTATCCCCCTAACAATAAACTCAATATCGCTGGGGAAAATGTTAACCCCTGATATAATAATCATATCGTCCAGCCTGCCTTTTACTTTAATTCTTTTTAAAGTTCTGCCGCATGAACATTTCTCAGTATTAACGGTAATAATGTCGCCTGTTCTGAACCTGATCATAGGCCTTGCCTGTTTGCGTAATGTGGTCAGGACCATTTCGCCTTCTTCACCTTCGGGGACAGGTTCAAGAGTTACCGGATTAATTACTTCAAGTAAAATGTGGTCTTCTGCCAGATGCAGCCCGTCCTTATATTCGCACATACCCGCACAAGCGCCAAATATATCCGATATCCCGAAGAAATCGTAGAGGTCTGCATTCCATAAACTTTCTATTGCTTTACGCGTAGCAGGTATCGAGCCACCGGGTTCGCCTGCAACAATAATTTTTCTTATAGAAAGATCTTTTGCCGGATCTATTCCCTGATTTTTCGCCGTTTCTCCCAGGAACCAGGCATAAGAAGGAGTAGTCCATGTTATAGTTGGCTGGAATTCCTTCATAATAAATAATAACCGGTCGGAAGGGATAGATCCTGCCCAAATGGATAATGCACCCAGATTTTGCGCTCCTATAACATCAGGCCCCCCGACAAATAATGAAAAATTAAGAGCATGCAGATACCTGTCATCCGGCCTCATACCAACACCCCAGAATAATCTTGATTCAACATTCTGAAATTCTTTGAAATCTTTTGCAGTAAACGGGCTGACAGTTGGAACGCCGGTACTTCCGCTTGATGTTGAAATAAATATTACCTTATCTTCGGGGACGCAGGCTAAATCGCCCAATAGAGGTTTAGCTAATTGCGAGTCCCGTTCAATTTTTTTATTTATAAACGGGAACTTCCTAAAATCATGTAATGACTTCAGTTTTGAAGGAATTACATTGTTTTCAATGAATGATTGTTTATAATAGCCTGACTTATTATACGCCCACTCCAATTGTTTTTTAAGATATTCTAATTGATATATTTCAAGATTTTTCTTTGAAATAGTTTCAATTTCCTCATCCCAGTATTTTTTTATTGCCATTTTAATTTTCTCACTTTTTATTAGAGTTATTTAACTGAAGTTACGCAGATATTAAAAATTTTATTAATCCGCCCCGAGTTTTTGGCACAGCCATCACAATGTGAAACTCGGGGGAATAATGAAGCCCGGACTTTATTGGCTTTTCCGCCTTAGGCGGATGAGCCTTTGGTTCAATCCACAATTTTCATATCATTTTGGCTAAAGCCGAACATGTTTTGTAATTCAGCGATCCCCGACATAAATGTCGGGGCTACTTTAAATATCATTTGCGTAACTTCAGTTACTTAATTTAAAATCATGCTTTTCATTTGAGCAGTTTGTTTTTTCATGGATAATACTTATCTGTTCATACTATCCTGGTATTTTAAAAAACGCCGCCCGGCAAGTTCCATTGCAAAGTCGGTTAACTTTCCGCAGACAGCAAAAAGAAGAATGCTTACGATGATAATACCGGGGCGCCCGGTCATTTGTCCGTCATTCATTAAAAAACCTATACCCTTACTTGCACCCATGAGTTCGGCGGCTACTACAAACATCCACCCGAGTCCCAGTCCGCTGCGTAATCCGGTAATATAAGCGGGCATAGTGGCCGGAAGAATTACGCGCCGTATTAATTGAAAATCACTTAACCGGAAAATTCTGCCCACTTCAACAAGCTTCGGGTCTACACTTAGGATTCCGCTCATCAGGTTCAGGTACACCGGAAAAAACACACCTACTGCAATTAATGTAATTTTTGAAGCTTCCTGGATTCCAAGCCAAAGCAGGAATAACGGCACCCACGCCATAGACGGTATGTTTCGAAGTGACTGCAAAAGTGGATCCAGCAAAAGCCTGTACAGCGGACTATAACCGGTGAGAGCTCCCAGTACTGTAGCGGCAAATACACCGATTGCAAACCCTGCAATTACGCGCCAAGTAGTAATAAGTATGTGGCCTGCCAGGTCTCCCTGGCTCGCCAGCTCAAATCCCGTTGCTATGACGGAAGTTGGAGCCGGCAACCAGTTGGGCGGCAAGACGCCCAAACGCGCCAGGATTTCCCAAAATAATATTATAAATCCGGGAATCAGAAATCCTATTAATGCGTTCTTCACTTTACAGCTTCCGCCGCATAACGCGGGTCAATGAGTTCGTCCACGGTTTTATTTATATCCACAGTTACTCCGATAACCGAATTCTTTTTGAGCACATCGCCTGCGGCTCCTATGGCTTTTTTCTGTTCTTCACCAATGCGTGAATTACTCAGGTCGGTTCGTTCAAGAACTTTAGATGCAACCGCATCGTTAATTTTGGCTTGAGCAACAACCAATGCCTTAAACTGAGCCGGATTGTCAATCGCCCACAGGCGTGCTTTTTCATAAGCTTGTAAAACCCGAACTACTAAATCCGAATGATTTTTGGCATAATCTTCCCTTACATTTAAAACTCCGTATGTGTTAAAACCGGCGTTTCGGTAGAGAAACATTGCGCCGGATTCAACCTCAGCCTGCGCCATCAATGGATCCAATCCCGCCCAGGCGTCAACATCGCCGCGCAACAGAGCGTTTTTTCCATCTGCATGCTGCAGGGCCACAAATTCAATGTCTTTAATCGTAAGCCCGTTTTCACTTAATGCCCGCACCAGGAAAACAAAAGGATCGGTTCCGCGTGTAGCAGCAACTTTTTTACCTTTTAGTTCTGCTACAGATGTAATCTTGCTGTTCTTGCCAACTAACAGCGCCGTCCACTCAGGTTTTGAATAAACATAAATTGATTTCACAGGATTCCCGTTAGCCCTTGATATGAAAGCCGCCACGCCGGCTGTCGAACCGAAGTCAACACTTTTACTATTCAGATATTCAAGCGACTTGTTGCTGCCCTGGCTAAACACCCAGTCTACCTTTATGCCGTCTTTATCGAGGTCTTCTTCAAGAAACTTCTTTTCTTTAAGCACAAGGCTTACCGGGTTATAGTATGCATAATCCAGTGTAACCCGTGTAACGGCTGATTGAGCATGCAACCGGGAATATTTGAACTTTAATAGCAGCAATGCTGCCGCTATCAGAACGATTGCAATTGCAATCACGATAATTATTTTTTTGTTCATAATTTTACCTTCTATATTTTTTTATTTCGTTCTCTCCATCTTCACCAGAACCATGCGCACGCATGTGCTCCCAAGATCTGAATAACGGATCGTTAATGGTCTCCTGCTCATGCTCGCGGCGGTAAATACGTATGTCTGTTCTTCCGTATAGTTCCCGGTCAGCCCCGACGGGGCAGACTTTAGCACAGATACCGCAGGGGAACCGGTTCTCCAGGCGAAGCTGCTGATGGCGCACTGTGCAGGAATCTTTGTCCATGTCCGCAATCAGCCGCCCTTTTACTTTTATAAATGCATTTACGGGGCAAAGCCGGATGCATAGGCCGCACTTGTTGCAAAGATCTCTGGCTTTGAGCGGATCTCCATGTAACTCAGCCGAAGTAAATATTGAAACAAGCCGTACTCTGGGGCCATACTCAGGTGTCAGCAACATGTGACTCGCTCCTATCGTTCCCAGTCCGGCATATTTCCCTGCCGTTGCATGGCTAAAGCCGGCAGCCGGTTTGCGCCGAAGAATATCAAGGTTTCCGTAACCGTCACGCGAAAGATAAATCGCCGCATATCCCAGACTGTTAAGCCAGGCAGCCAGGCGAAAAGCCGCCTGATCCAGCACCTGGTTTGCCGTACCATACATCTCCTGGTAATTAATTGAAGGTGTACTTTCTATTAAAGGCAGAAGCATAGGAACTCCAAGCACGATCACGGTTTTAGCATTCTGCCATACGGATGCCGGCCAATATGATTCATCCAGACCGCTGTCTGCCCACCGTGATATAGGCGCATATCCAACTAAGTTTGCGCCGAGCCGCCTGGCTTCACGCGTGATCCGGGCCTTAAGATTTTTAATGCTGCTTAACTTCATAATTCGGCTTGACTCATATTTCATACGCAAAAGTTTTTTCGGCTTCCGCAAAAAACTCATTATAAATTTTCCGGCGGTATTCGACAAATTCGTAACTGTTTCGGTCCCGCGGACGTGCAAGGTCAATTGAATAATTTCTGTGAATAGTCCCGGGCCGGTTGGACATTATAAGCACACGGTCGCTTAGAAAAACTGCTTCGTCTATGTCGTGGGTAACCAGTATGATGGTTGCTTGCTCCGCACGCCATATCTTCAGTACCTCTTCTTGCATCTGAATTTTTGTAAATGCATCCAGGGCGCCGAATGGTTCGTCCATCAACAGGATTTTAGGGCGGTTAACAATGGCACGGGCAATGGCTGCACGCTGCGCCATTCCACCCGATAGCTGGCCGGGATATGCATTTGAAAAACCATCAAGCCCGACCAATGTTATATGTTCTCGAACAATTCTTTCAACCTCCGCTTTTCCCCCGCTAAGGCCAAAGGCAATATTCTCTTTAATAGTGAGCCAGGGGAAAAGACGATGCTCCTGAAATACCAGGACGCGGTCAGTGCCCGGACCATGGACAGGCTGTCCATCTAATTGAATCGTACCTGTAAATGAATTTTCCAGCCCGGCAATGATCCGTAAAAGTGTGCTTTTGCCGCAGCCGCTGCCTCCCACAATGCTGATAAACTCTCCACGCTTAATGGCAAGATGGATGGAATTAAGCGCCGGAACAGGTTTCGATCCGACCCTGAATTCCTTACTAAGATCCTCAATGATTAGTTCAGGTTCTGTTCCTTTTAAACTGTTACCGGCCATATTTATATTATCACTTTTTATTGGATTTATTTGCTGCAAAATCACCCAGAATTTGTACTATCTGAACAAGGAGGATTAAAAAGAAAACAGTAATTATCATAACATTAGTTTCATACCTGTAATAGCCGAAACGGATTGCAAGGTCGCCAACTCCGCCTCCGCCCACAATGCCGGCCATAGCAGAATACCCGATTAGGCTTACAGCCGTTACAGTAAGGCCTCTTAACAAACCGGGTAAAGCTTCCCTTAACAGCACGTTTGTTATAATTAAAAAGGGTTTTGCTCCCAGCGATAAGGATGCTTCAATTACGCCTTTATCTATTTCGCATAATGAAACCCAGACTAAGCGCGCATAAAATGCTGTTGATGCAATAGCCAGAGGCACCGATGCTGCAAGAGGGCCGATAGTAGTTCCGATAATTACTTGTGTAAAAGGAAGCAGCAAAACCAATAGTATTACAAAAGGTATTGACCGGATAATGTTTATAATAAAACCGCTTATTACATTTAAAAATTTATTTGAATAGAATAAACCCTTTTCCGTTACATATAAAAACAATCCCCAGGGAATGCCCAGAACAATGGAAGTTAATAGTGCAATGCCAACCATCTGAAATGTTTCATAAAACGCTTTTAATAAATCCTGTGATATTCCCTGGATGTATTCAATTGTCATATTAACTCCAATTCAGATACTCGTTCCTTAAGATTATTAATTGATTTTTCAATATTTGTTTCCTCACCGTCAACGCCGATAACTAATATTCCTATAGGCCTCCCGCTTATATATTCAATTTTACCGTGAAGAATTGTAATTGTAACATTAAAGTTTTTTATCGTTTCTGAAATAACCGGCTCAAGCGCCGAATCCCCTTTAAAAATTAACCTTACTAATTTGCCTTTGTGAATTTCAAGAAGTTCATCCGGGATATCGAGATTTATTGTATGTTCAATTAACTGTTTGGTAAAATCATGCCGGGGATTTGTAAATACTTCGTAAACACTACCGTGCTCAACCAGGTAACCGTTTTCCATAACGGCTACTTTATCACATATTTTTTTTACTATGTTCATTTCATGGGAAATTAATACGGTTGTAATTCCCATTTTTTTATTAATATCTTTTATCAGGTCAAGAATTGAACTGGTTGTTTCAAGGTCTAATGCAGAAGTCGGTTCATCGCAAAGAAGAATATCAGGATTGTTGGCAATAGCCCTTGCAATACCAACTCTCTGTTTTTGCCCGCCGCTTAAATTTGAGGGATAAGAATCCGTTTTATCTTCAAGCCCTACCAGCGATAAAATTTCAGGAATATGCGTTTCCCTCTCTTCTTTGGATTTACCGGCTACCCGCATAGCAAAGGATACATTATCAAAAACTGTTTTTGTATTAATAAGATTATAGTGTTGAAAAATCATTCCGATTTTTAATCTCACTTTACGAAGTTGTTCACCCTTAAAATCGTTGATCTTAACATTATTAATTAATACTTCGCCTGAAACAGGCTTTTCAAGCAAATTAATTGTTCTTAATAAAGTACTTTTACCCGCCCCGCTTGAACCTACAATTCCGTATACTTCCCCACGCCCGATACTCAGACTGACATTTTTAACGGCCTCAATTACATTTTTTTTAACCGTAAAACGCACGCATACATCATCTAATCTTATCATAAACAAAGCCTGAATAAAATTTTTATTTTGACGTTAAAATCAATTATCAAATTATGAATGAGGTACTCTACCCAATACCTCATTCAAGCCTTAAATAATTATTGCTTAATTTTCCATTTATCCAGATACCACTGCGGTTTTTGAAAAGAATTAAAAATATCTTTAGGATTTTCAATTGCTTTTTTAAAAGTTTCCGATTCAATAGCTTCTTTTAAATCTTTAACAAATTGCTTATTGACATCATCCGAATGGACAGCAAGCACGTTTTTATGGTCTTCATCCAATACCTCTTTAATAAGAGCAGAATTTAACGGGATGCCGGCAGCAATAGCATAATTACCGTTGATAACGGATATTGCAACAGCATCCAGAGTTCTTGGAAGCTGGGCCGCTTCTACGGGGCGGATTTTTAAATTATGCGGATTGCTTTCAATATCTTTTTCAGAAGCTTTAGTAACATCGATGTTTTGTTTAAATGTTATTAAGTTATTTACAGATAGTAATTTAAGAGCGCGTGTTTCATTTGTCGGGTCATTAGGGATTGTAACTTCATCGCCATCTTTTAATTGCGAGATGTTTTTTATTTTCTTTGAGTATACGCCTACACCTGCCGTCGGAATTTTAATAACCGGTGAAAGTTTTAGTCCCCTGTCTGCCGAAAGTTTAACAAGGAAAGGTGTATGCTGGTAAAGATTTGCATCAACTTCTTTGTTATTTAATGCAAGGTCAGGCTGGATGTAATCACTGAATTGTTTTAATTCAATAGTATACCCTTTCTTTTCAAGATACGGTTTTATACCTCTTGTTATTAAATCACCATAAGGGCCGGGGGCAACACCTATAACAATTGTTTTCTCATGCTTTTGTGAAAAAACAGAACTCACGGAAATTAAAGCGATAATTAAAATCATCGCTATATTTTTGTAATGTTTCATTGTATTATCTCCAAAATGTTTAAAAGCATTTTCAATATCATTGATACTTTTTTAACCGGATATTAAAAGAATAAATAAGCGCCTACAAGAACTCTTAAGGCAGATTCATTGTATGTATTTATTACTTTTTCTTTGTCGGTAGGATCATTTGTTCCATAAGCTACCGAGGTATACTCTAATTCAAGGCCGAATCTTGTTTTACCATAGTTTAATACTACTCTTGGCGAGAACCTGTATATATCTTTGATATTAGTACCTCTGCCGTATGCATATAATTCTGCAGTACTGATTTGGTCGGAAGTTCCTAAATTCTGTGTATAACCTGCAAATAACGCAACCTGGAACTGTGTGCCGAAAACAATATCTGTCCAGAAAGATTCAGTATTAAAGTTAGTATAAGTAGGAATTCCTGTAACAGGATCAATAGACTGGATTGCATAACCGCCGATCAGGTACTGAGAAACAGGGTTCTGAGCATAAATGCCTTCCGCAACAATTGAAAAACCGCTTTCAGCATATTTAGCAGTAAGCTGTGCTATTGCACTTTCAACTTTGTTAGTTGTCTGATATGTAGTTGCAGCGGTTCCTTTGGAAACAGACTGCAAAGGTTCAAGTACTTTGTAATCTCCGGTTAATGCAAGAAGGAAGTTTTCATTTCTAAATGCAATTTGTAAATCGGTATTAGGAATAATTGCATCCCGTTCGAACAAAGAGGATGCGGTTGAAGCCAGGTTTGTTGCGGCGCTTGCAGTGCCGCTGCTTGTAGGGCCGTTACTTTGGAAGTCTCTCTCGGTTATAAAAGCAAGCGAAACGTTTATATTGCTGTTCAAAGCCTGTGTTAATTTTATTTGAGGTTCACGTGCTAAAGTTTTGAAAGGAGTCCCGGTATTGTAAGATATAGTTGCAGGGGCAGCATCAAGAATAAAAAGAGGGTCCCATGCCTGGCCGATCAATAGCTGGGTTGAATTATTCCAGTTAAGATTGATATAACCGAGCCTTAACCTGAAACCGTTAACGTCTGAATCCGAAGTACCAAAGAATTCACCCTCAAATACTCCTGTTGATTTTGCACCTAATAAATCAGGCGCCGTAACCTTACCGGTAAGTCTTGATTGAACCGAAAGAATATTAAAATCACCTATTGCATTCAGATCGGTTCCGTTTGAAGATAAACTTCTTGCGGCAGGGTATAATTCAAATTCACCTTCTCTTCCAAGAACTTCCTGGCGGGTATCATAAAATACATCTGTTTTTATATAGCCTGAAAGTGTAAGCCCGAATGTTTGGTGCTGGGTAGTATCCTGTGCAAATGCCCCGGCATTCAAAAGTAATAAAGTAAGAATGGTTAGTATAGTATTTTTCATTTTTTCTCTCTCTTGTATTATTAAAAAATAAAATGATATTAATTATTGAATGAGAACAGCGGTTATTACCCGTATGCCATAGAAAAGGGAATTATGGAGTAGTCATATTTATAAGGATTATGATTAGTGCGGTAATTTTGCACTTCCGTATTTACGACTACATTTTCTAATTTCATTTTACCTGTACTTCTTTTTTTAAATTGATTAAGAACCGGATGTGTTCTTATTTCTCAATTATATTTTTCAGCCGGCATCTTTAAAACAAAAAAGGCTAAAAACTCACTATAATTTTTTTAGTGAATTCTTAGCCTCCGGTTGTCCGGTTGATCTAAGGACTATGTTAAAACGCCTTACTTCTCTATTGCAGTAGAGTCAGTATAATTTTTTCAGTTACTTAAGTTTTTGTATTTGAACTAATTACAGATTTTTGATTTGAATCTTTTTTTTCAAATCTGACTTTTTCAATTTTATCTATCTGAACAACTTCATAATTGTGAATAGTTATCTGAACCTGCCCAAATTTTATAGATTTTATTGATTTGATAATTTCCTCAATAGGAATATGTGCTGCCTCTTTATGTCCCATTTTTTCTATATAAAAATTTTGATTAAATATGTCTTTTAGACATAAATTGTTATTTTAAAAACAAAAAACCCTTCACGTAATTACGGAAGGGCTTGTAGATTAAAATTCTATTTTAACTTAAATATATTTTTTCAGATTATAATCCTTCCGTAACATTGTTGTGACAGACAGCAACAACAAATAGCCGCCGGATTGTTATATTTATTTTTATATGTTTTTAGATTTTTCATAATATCAGTTACAAAAGTATTATTTATTATCCCACTTGTCAAGTACTCTGCAATTTTTTTATTATAAAAATTAATATTTTCCAGAACAAAGTTGACTTTGTTAGTAATAATTTTCAAGCGAAAAATCATTTCTATCTTATAATACAGGCATTTTAAAAATCAGAACTATATTCATAAATTTATTTTGTACATTTACTAAATAGCGGAGGGTAAACCGTCCCCGGTCGAATCGGGACAGGTAAAACGGTTGAATATTTTTATCTTTCATCATTAACACCGCAATTAATCGCGGTGTTAATGATACTAATAATATATTTCGTAACTGTTTCACTCGTCCGCCTCTGGAGGAACAGTTTACCAATCTGTTAATAATAATATAAATGATATACGTTTAGTATGTTTATTCAAGCAAAATTAATTTTTCACACGAGCTAAAACACAGTGCAAATTTAAATTTGATTTGAACAGATACGATATTAATGATTATATACATATTAATTTTTAAGTTGCTATTGACAAGAAGCAATGTAAAATATATATTTGTATAAAATTATTATGAAAATAGAATTCAAAAATATAGACCGGACCAAAAGCCCAATGAATATGTGCACTTGTTGCATGATGATGTGTATGTGTACATCAAATCGGGAGGTACTGGCCTATTAATTAAAATTAAAATTTATGACTAAGCCCTTCCCGATACCTTATCGCGAAGGGCTTTTTTTTTGGATAATCGTATGAATTAACAAAATAAAAATAATTTGAAAAGCTCTTATCGAGAAAGGTTGAGGGATCAGGCCCTGTGAAACCTTAGCAACCCCCCCGGTTTAATCCGGGGGCCATGGTGCTACCTCCTGCCCGCTGCCGGATTTACAGGCAAGTATGGGAAAGATGAGAGAAGAAGTTTTTTAAACCTCTTCGAGTAATCTTAACCGGAGAGGTTTTTTTTCAACTTAACTTAATAAGGAGAAGAGCATGGGAAAGTTTATTAATTATATTAAATCATTCAACAAAACGAGAAAGGCTAAAACCATGAGTACTAACGGGAAAGAAAGAAACTACAAATTTGAAACTCTTCAATTGCATGCCGGACAGGTTGTAGACCCAACAACCGGGGCGCGTGCTGTTCCGATTTACCAGACTACATCATACAATTTCAACGATGCACAGCATGCCGCAGATTTATTCGGCCTGCAAAAATTCGGTAATATTTATACCAGAATTATGAACCCGACAAACGATGTTTTTGAAAAACGTATCGCTGCCTTAGAAGGCGGAGTTGCTGCACTGGCAACCTCATCAGGCCAGGCTGCTCAATTAATTGCTATTACTACAATTGCCCAGGCAGGTGAAAATATCGTTTCTACTTCATTGTTATACGGCGGAACCTACAACCAGTTCAAGGTTACTTTCCCAAGACTTGGCATTAACGTTAAATTTGTTGACGGCGACGCTCCTGAAGACTTCGAAAAGTTAATTGATAAAAAGACAAAGGCCCTTTACATTGAATCGATCGGCAACCCCAGAGTTAATGTACCGGATATTGAAGAAATTGCTAAAGTTGCTCACCGCCATGGAATACCATTAATCGTTGATAATACATTCGGAGCGGCAGGTTATCTTGTGCGCCCTATTGATCACGGCGCGGATATTTTGGTTGAATCAGCAACTAAATGGATCGGCGGGCATGGGACATCAATCGGCGGGGTTGTTGTGGATTCGGGAAAATTTGACTGGGGTAATGGAAACTTTCCTATTTTCACGGAACCATCCCCCGGATACCACGGGTTAGAATTTAATAAAGTTTTTGGAAAGGGTTCGCAGTTCGGCAATATCGCTTTTATCATCCGTGCCCGTGTTGAACAACTTAGAGACCTGGGCCCGGCTATAAGTCCTTTTAATTCTTTCTTATTACTTCAAGGAGTTGAAACTTTGTCTTTGAGAATTGAAAGGCATTCCCAGAATGGTTTGGCATTGGCAAAATGGTTAGAAAAAAATCCGGATGTTGAGTGGGTATGGTATCCGGGGCTTGAAAGCTCTCCTTATCATAATGCCGCAAAGAAATACCTGAGAAACGGTTTGTTCGGTTCTATTCTTGCATTCGGAATAAAAGGCGGGATAGAGGCGGGTAAAGCCTTTATCAATAATGTAAAACTATCCAGCCTGCTGGCAAATGTAGGAGATGCAAAAACACTTGTAATTCATCCTGCATCTACTACCCATCAGCAGCTTTCTGATGCAGAACAAAAAGAATCCGGTGTATTACCTGAACAAATAAGAGTATCTGTAGGATTAGAACATATTGATGATATTATCGAAGACTTTGACATAGCAATTAAAGCTGCTGTTCAGAGCATTGTAAAAGCTTAAGACAAAAATCCTTTTATCTTAAGAACGGCTTTAGAAGATCTGTTATTAGTTCAATTTGTGGTTAAAAAAACGGTGTCAGCCTAAAAACCTTGGCCTCTAGTCCATGCAGAGAGAGAGAAGACGGACTAGAAAATCCCAAACAAAAAGGCAGAGTAAGATTTTTATCTACTCTGCCGGTATTTTTTTTGATATTCGTTGTTTATTAACCATATTTATAAATATTGCATCAGATAGAATACAGTGCGATGAGATATAGTATTTTATTTATTGCAAGGATAATAATTTAAATATGAGAATATCAAAGAGAAGATTTAAATTCTGACAATTGGTTTTTCTCAGGAATTAGAAAATCACGCTCATGCAATAGATTAACATTTCATGTATTATAATTTGTATCTTACCAAGAGCATATAACAATGAAGATTTTTCAGCCGGCCCTATCTTCTCGTTATTATTTTGTGCTTTATTTAATTCATTTGGCATTTTATCCATAAGTTTATTGATAATTGTTTTTTTTAAAAAACTGCTTTATTTCACGAACTTTTTAGATTCATTTATTTTTTTAAAGAAATTGAACAATTATTTGAAACTGAGAAACAACCGAAAGAGTTTGACTTCTAAAAGATTTAATATAAATTTATACCGTATTATAGGGTTTATTATGTAAAATGAGTAAAAAGAATAAAGCTTCACAAGTAAAGGTAAAAGATACCGAAGTTTCAATAATTCAACATAACGGTAAAGATTTT
>Ga0181535_10000699_pt1 | contig 48162 bp, 42 predicted proteins | sample PEATcosm2014_Bin_44_FD_119774 | JGI IMG/M metagenome (GOLD analysis project Ga0181535, IMG submission 119774) | Peatland microbial communities from MTU Mesocosm Facility, Houghton, MI, USA - PEATcosm2014_Bin17_30_metaG | ecosystem: Environmental > Terrestrial > Soil > Wetlands > Peat | place... | reverse complement strand
GCTTCTCAGATAATGCATGCCGACGCCGAGGGCGATTCCCAAACACCTCTCCAACTGAATCAACCATGACACATCGTCGATCCTGCCTCGACTACATACCAGAGGGGAAAACCACACGCTTACTTTTTACTTGCACTCGTCAAATGCCTCTATATCATCACAACCAACGCCTCATGATACAAACAGGTTTGCACACGTCTCAGAAGACCGCGAAATCGAGGAACGAGCGCGCCACTACGCCCGAGGCGATTGTTCCGGAATCGAAGGGGCGGCTTCGTCGTGCTTGCAACGGAGGATCAACCTCCGCGCGGAGGAAGAAAAGTGCGCGACAATCCCGTTCGACTTGTGAAGATTGTTGGTCTCATAAGTTTGTTGACCGCTACGTCGTTTGGTCAAAAAGGAGGCCAAGCGGGGAACCAGATTGGTCAACCGGGCGCCCAAGGGGTTCAAGGTGCACAGGGCACCGGCGCCGGCAGCCCGGGTCTCCAGGGTTTGTCCTATTCTCCAAATGAGTGGTCTTCTACCCTACCCAGTGTGATGAGTCCGGTGTGGACCTTTAAACAGGGACGAACTGTAGTCTGCTATCGGCTCGCGAAGGGCAATAGCGCCACCCAGCCATTCGTCCTGGAGCCTGTACTGCCAGCCGAGATCCAAAGCACTGGTTTGTATCGTCCCTGCGACAACAAATTTGATTTTGACGACGACCCCGAAGGCGACAGAAGATGCGCGCATCTTAAGCGGCCGAGTAAAGCGACGGGGGACGATTGGCCAGTGGAAGATCATTGGAGTCCCTGTTCCTCGTTGGAGAACGAGAGGGATCCAATCCTCGCCAATCAAATCCTCGTCGTAGGCATCGATATATCGGATCTGGGTAGCATGGGACTCAACATCGATCAGTTAAAGCTCTTGAATATCAACGTTACCAATCAGCAGGGCTCGGCCATCAATCCAACACCGCTTCGCGCCACCTTTCCCGCTACGAGCGTCGCTGGCGGCGGAGGTGGGCTGGCAGGTTCTGGAGGGGGGCCAAAGGGAGCAGAGTCGAAAGAGGAAGACAAATGGGACTATACGGGCACTGTACCGCCAAATGGTGCCCGCCCTCAGCATTGGACAGAAGGCCATGAGTACCATGACGGCGACTCTGTCTCCGATGCGAATGGAGTCAATTTTTACGTCTACAGAAATAGGCATAAGGGAAAGAGAAATGGGCTTCTGCATCCATCTGGCACAAGACCTACCGATCCCTTTACCTCAGTGCCCGTCTCCGATTGGACATTGGATGGCGATGTGGTCTGGCAGGAAATAGGTCGGAGGCAAGACACCACCGGAGCAGCTTACTGGCAGGAAGACAAGCACTACGATAAGGGCGCGGTGGTCTGCGTAGGAAGACGCGTTAACTTCGAAGCTTATGATGCGCAACCGGATCCTATTGGAGTCATATTGCTTCAGTATTCGGCTGAGGAGCGATCGAGATACGGCAATCGGTTGTATCAAGCCGCGCAAACTTACGGTTCTCACATCACTCTTATTCATACCGATAGCGGGCTCCCAAATAAGTCCTGCGCAGACACTCAGAAAAACATTGATGAAGGGCTCATGAGCATCCGGAGCTTCGGCAACTCAGTCGACTACCACCTACAGTATTACCTTGCAGTGAGGGGAGGTACCTCGAGCGGTCCCCCGCCCGATCCTCTCTCCCTCAGCTTCGTTCAGCGCACGATCTATCTCAAATGGCCATATGAGTTGCCTGGCGACGTTACCCCCAGCCTCAATGTTAACTTGGTTTATTCTCCGCCAGTGCCGGGCGCAATTTGGCGGGGGAGCACCTTTTACCCGGCTGGCAGCGTGGTCGTCCCGCGTCAGAGCAACGGCCACTACTACACGGCTTTGACCGGCGGACTCTCCGCGCTTACGGACGAGCCAACGTTGCTAGGAGAATCTCCGCCGAAAGTTCCGGACGGCACACTTCTCTGGCTAGATTCCGGAACCAGTCCACCAACCGTTCCATCGGCGCCGGGAGCAGGCAGCGCACAAGCTTTGGGCGGGGGGCAAGGGACTGGACAGGGCGGCGGTCAAGGTGGTGGGCAAAACGCGGGGGGCTCAAGTGCGGGCAAAGCCCAGCTCTGGTTCCCCAACACCCACTATCTGCTGGGAGATGTCATCCTTAATCCTGACAGCGGCCACTATTACACCGTCGTAAAGTCAGTGGAAGGCTTCTCAGGATCAAAGCCCCCCGGAACTGGAACGAATGGATCAACGGCCAAGAACCCATTCACGCAGTCCACCTCCCCGGCACAGACCCTTACCGACGGCGAAGTTCAATGGGTGCTTCGCGGCAGCACTTCTGACACGTCCAAGTGCGACGATTGGAAGCTACTCCACCTTTATTTCCGGACGGATTGCATGTTGGCCGCAAACCACAGTTACTACAACATGGCCGCTTCCACTAAGACCAAAGGAATTTCCAGCGAGAAAAATCCATTTCCGACGAAGCCGGCTCAGGGCAAAGTACTATCCGACGGCGACATTGATTGGTTGTATGCGCCTGGAGGCTCAACCAAACAGGCTTGGCAGTCGGGACATCACTACTCCACGACAGATTCAGTTAGTGATCCCAATTACACAAGCAACGTCTACGTAGCGCAGGCTATCAATAACGGAAACTCCGGTTCAATTGACCCAAGCTTCTTGGGCGGTTTTGGCCGTCCCGCCACTGTGTCAGACGGGGATTTGCTCTGGGCTGATTTGGGGGAGCAGGAAGGTGGCTCTCAAGAGCCCGATTGGAAGCCCAACCACTCTTATCAACTCGGCAAGACCGTAAAAGGCCCAGAAAACCACAACTACCGGGTCGTCCAATTCACGGCGGGCATTTCGGGGACGGATCCGTCGGTTTTCAAGATAGCTCAATTTCAGACGGTGATTGATCCGAAGACCCTGATCGAGGACCATCCGCCAACCGCGAAAAACACACAAGAAACGGGACTGGAATGGCTCGACTTGGGAGACGCTCGCCCACTGAACGTACCCCCCATTCAATGTCAATCTAATATATGCGAATGCAAGCCGGGTGCCGATCAGCCATCGAATGCAACCCCCGCTCAGTGGAAACCTAACACCTGTTACTGCCAGAATAGCTTGATTTTCCAAATCGGGGTGGGAAACGGCAGGTACTACCAGGCGCAGAAATGTGGAGAATCTGGCGACTTCTCTCCATTCGTCGACCTGAATGCCCCAGATTCCGTCACCTGGGAGGATTCAGGCACGACCGCGCCCGCATCGGTTGCAGGCGGACCGCCAGCAGATCAGAACGTGAGTCTCGTCAATCTCGCTTTGCCTCAGAGTCACTCGCTGTCGTATTTCAATATCTCCGCAGGATTCGTTGTGGGCTTCAAGCGGCCACCAGTCTTCGGATTCGTGCCAGCCAGCGGTTATAAGGGAACTTTGCCGGCGGGCTATGTGGCAGCCTCAGGCACCGTCTCTATCACCAGCACGAGCACTGCCTATGCGGCCGATCTTGCTACAGGTTGTACGATTACTGTTCCATTCACAACGCCACCCCCTTCGCCTGCTCCGAACCCTAACCTCGCATATACTTGCCCGGAACAAACAACGACCGGCCCAATTCCAGCGGACCCGGTGCTGGTACTCACTGGTTACGTCGTTCCAGTCGATGCAGAGATACCCATGCGGTGGAAGGGAAGAAACATGTGGAGGGATTTGGTACCTGCACCCAGCTTTGGGATCTCGTTGGCTAACCCCACAACCAACTTCTACCTGGGCGCGAGCAACGAGGCTCTGGTGAGGAATTTCGAGGCCTTTTATGGTGTTGCGTTTCACAACACTTCGCTCAGCCTCGCCCCAGGCTCCACGCAGCCGCTCTGGGGAGGTGCTGGGGCAGCTCCTACCCCTTTAACAGTATCGGGATTCCAGAAGGGACCCTTTATTGGCGTGACATTCAATCTGAGCGGCTTTGTACAAAGTCTATTCGGCGGGGGAGGCGGGGCGGCAAAATAACAATCATCCGTAACCGAAGCCTGCGTCGCCATTTCTGGCTCTCTGCTGCGGTTCCAAATCTCTGACGAAAGTAGGCTACTTCGATTGGCTAATGCAGTCTAACGCGCATCATCGATACAGCACTAAGACTTATCGGTATCTATCGATAGCGAGGACACTATCCGTGTGGGGTTCAGCGTTTTGACGTATCGAGGCGAGGGATTGAAGATTCTGCACATGCTTCATGCCAATGCTTGAAATAAACCACATGCGGAGGCAATGCTCAGACATTTACTTCTGTCGTATCCTTCCTTTTAGCTCGAACAGCCCCCGTGCTCCCGTAAGTCTAAGCGTGAAATCTTGCGCTGTCGTAGCCTGCCCTTTGGCTTGCAATAAAACTCCATCCCTCGTTACGATGTCGTCTCCGCCACCACGAAGATATCCCTTGTAATTTATAACACTCATCTTGCCAGACATCGATGCATAAGTTTCGACGTAAAGCCTAATCTCCCCGGACAAAGGCACGTCATGCACAGGGCACACGGAAGCGTATCGATCATCTCTTAGGGAAATCGTCTCTTTGTTCGCTTTCACTGTCCAATCAATGTCGCAGAAACCCTTCTCCCCGTTGACACTTGCGAAAAACTTCCATGATTCCTGTCGATTGACACTGTCAGCAGAGAGCGAATCCAGTTCCATCACGTATTGCACCGGCTTTGGCTCTTTGCTTTGAGCATCCGTTGCAGGCGGCGTATTTCCCCCGACTCCTGGCAGCGAACTTAAAACGTCAGTGCTTCCAGTAGCAGCTTGCGAACTAATGGTAGTGGATTGTGGACTGGAAGGCATTTCGACAGGCGCTGTCGCAGCAGGGGCCTGCACATCGGCATCCCCCGGCGCCTTTTTCCGCAGGGCGAAAGACCCTATTGCGATTGCTTTCTTATTTGCCTTCTCGATCTCAGAAAGCTGGTTTTGTTTGGCTATTGGAAGGTTCGCACTCGCCAAGGACTCCAGGAATGCTTCGTTCTTCTGCGCAGCACCTAACAGAATCGACACCGAATCTCCTAGATGTTGTTCTCTGATCTCCGCGACTTTTTGCGTAGCATCATTCAAGAATCCGATAACAGCCGTCATCACAAAGAGCGCTAGCCCCAATCCAAGAAAAAAACGTCGCAGCCGTCTCCGCCGCCGCGCATCGGCCACATCAGACGGAAGAGCATCCACGGCCAGTACACCCGCCTCATATGCCAAAACGGTTTGCAGCAGACCGATCGCAACAAAAGACAGCAATACCCACAACGCCATCTTCGCGCTCATGGCGTGGCATACCCGCCATACCGCAGGCACGTGATCGCGCAGGAATGCCTTGATCCAATCCCATTCCATATGAACACTCCTAAAGGCTAAGTGGATTCTAACGAAGTTGCCAGGCTCGAACATCTACCGAAGCTCGCGAGGCTCACGCAAGCAGTACAACGCCATTGTCCCTAAGTAAGTAATTGCCGGTTACTATCCGTAAGATAACTAGATGGAACTACAGCCCCACGTGCATTTGCACACGCAGCCGTGGCGTTGGCGAGCGATCTCTTGTCATTTCGTGGCCCATATAGGCAGGCAAATGCGCTTGTCCGGGTCAGCTTGTCGTCGGGGTGTTTTGGGGTTCCGCAGATTGATCATGAAAACGCCCCAGCGTCTGGGATAGTAAGCACACAGGATCGTAGCGAATCTCGCTTTTATTCATTAAGTAATAACCCGCGCCGCAGGAAAAGTTGCCAGATGCCGACTTTACGAGACAAATCCGTTCTACGTTTAGCTCGGCGCTGGAACTGGCTCGCCAAAAGAGGAGTTTGGTTCCAAATAGAGCAGGCCATGCGCCGCGTCAAAGGTGAGCGTGAAGCGGCGCATCATCTCCATTCCTATGATCGCGACCGCCCCCGCCGGTCCCCACACGTGTTGGAACTTGAACGGGCCGATGACGACCGTGTCGTAGACCCCTGAGACGTCCTCGTAGCTCTTACCTAGCCCATTGCCAAGAGTTGTCTTTTCGGTGAAAGGCGAACTTCTTACAGTGTCGTCATCGATGGAGTCCTCGGAACCCGTATCCACGCGCAGTCTCCGCTGAACCAGCTCGCCTGGCTTGGCGGCTAAGCCGGCCTCGATGTAAAGGCGACCGTTTGTAAGCTCCAGGGGCATGGACTTTCCACCACCCTGATAGGCGTATGTCTTCGGATCTTAGAAGGTCATCGTGTGCGCAATGGGATCGATGCGGACGACATACTGCTCAAGAAACTCTGCTCCTACCAGCCCGTATCCCCTTTCCGGCAAAGGGACCTTGGATAGATCCACAATCTTTGCGTGAGGAACGCGTGTACTAAGCCCACCGAGCGTGAGCTTCACTTCTCCCGCATCGTTCGCCGAAACATCGCCTTTGCCTGCTCCATGAATGATGCCGCTGGAGATGGCATTGACGTGCAGGCGCTTTGCTAAAGCGGTATCGATAAGGCTGTTTGGGGCACCGGTGTCGAAAATGAACCAATGTGGGCTTGAGCCATTTACCTGCACAGGCACGTAGATCAGCTTGCCAGCCGAACGATAGTTGATTTCGGCCAAGGGGTGATTTGCGGCAAGCTGTTGCTGTCCCAAGGCGGGGGTACCTGGAGTGGCTGCGCACAGAACGCTACAAATCAGCAATATGGTTTTCATGTCACCCTCCAGGCTCCGAGGCGCATTCCAGAAGAATATGTCGGTTACACCAAGAACGTACCTGAAAGCCTCTGCAACTGCCATTTGCCGTGCATTGTTGGTTGGCATCAGCGAGCGCCAGCTGCGTCGATGGCGGAAGCGCCTTGCTGCATTAGTCCTCCAAAACGCCGTTCTCGTGATCAATCTAGTTCAATTCTTGGTTAGCGCCAAACTGCCGAAACACTCATTGACGCCTTTGGCCGCATAATCGGCAAACCGCGATCGCAGGCAGACGCCTTCGCTGCCTTCACTTCGTCGTGTAGGGAAAGATTGCGCGGTATCGTTCCTCTTCCAGCTTGAAACAATCGCACTCGTGCTTGAATCCCTTCAACGAAGCTATGGTTTCCAGCATGGTCTGGCGCATCGACGTCGCGCAGCGTTGCATGTCCAGCCCGGAAATCATCGCAACATCCAGCGGCCTCAACCCCTCGCCATAATTGAGCACCATCATCACACTCGCAAAGTGAATTCCCGCCTGCTTGGCATACACAATGTAAGTGCCATCGAGCGTGCACGTAAGATCGGCGCCCATCGTTTTCAGCATGCGCACTTCCGCGGGCGTCTCCCACCGGTCGGTGTGCGTCTGCGACATTGTTCCTCCATAGTGCACACGGGCGAAATGATGAACCAGAGCTTGGTCGTAGAGCGCCCTTCGCAGATCAGGGCACAGCACGGGATTCATGCGCGTACCCCATCTCTTCCAAGACACATCCTTCTTGCTCTTGAAAAAGTACGGCAGGATCGACTGTGGATGATTCGGCTTCAGATCAATGAAATCGTCAATTATCGCTGCCTCGGCCAGGGCATACTCCGGATTCACCGCTCCAATCAGGTTGCCATGCAGAACGTTGCGCACGCCCAATGTCATTAGAGTCACCCAGATCTGCACCGACCTCTGCCCCGGGAAATCCTCGTCATCGGTCGCCGCAATCTCGCCGGAGTCTGCATCGCCATAGCGCGGCAGATAGTAGAACGGGACGGTTTTGTAGCGCAGTTTACGAATCAGAGGACTCTGGCCGATCGGTGTATCGATATGAAAACTCTTCTCCAGCGTCGCCTCAGATTCGAGATCGAGCCACTTCCGGTCGCGATTGATAATCGCAAAATCCACCGGTTCGTCTTCCGGAGCAGCGGATTCAGCGCGTGCGAGCACGCCCACATTTGCGGCCGCGGCAAGCAGCGCGGTGCCAGACAATCCCATGCTTAAGGCCTCACGCCGCGTGAGCGTCAGCGGTCCCTTGGGTGCATCGATATTTTTCGACATGGAATCAGCCGCCTCCTCCCGGCAAATTCAACGCAATCACGAAGTGCGAACGGCCACTGATGCACCTCATACCGTTCGCGTTTTCGAGTGAACGCGAACTTCTTCTACAACTCGGTGCATCGCTCTCTGTCCTTTATAGCTCCACCATTCCCTTCGCTTTCCGATTATCCTGCCAGAAAGCGATCTCTCATTTCCATGCCGCCCGCAGAGATTCTCTTTGCTGTCACGCAACCAATCACCATGCACAGGAAAGGACCATTCTTGGCCGCTCTGTTCTCTCTTCGTCGATCGTATTGTCTTTTTGTCGCGCTCTTGGTCTCCGTTGATATATTCTCCGCGTGGTCGCAGGCACCTTCATCCGCGGAGCAGCGCACCATCGTTGCACTCCGGAGGGCAGCCGCCAATCCGCTGCGCTTGCGCGCGTTTCTTGTAGGGATGCCCAAAGGCGGAGAACTGCATTTTCATCTTACCGGCGCCGTCTATGCAGAGAGCATCCTGCGCGACGCAGCAGAAGACAATCTCTGCGTCAACGTCGCAGCTCATAAGCTCGAGCCTCATCAAGGTATCGCCGCGCCGGGCCCCCATCCGATCATTTGCGCGCCGGGCTCCATCGCCGCCGCCGACCTGCCCTCCGATCAGAAGGACTATGACGCCATCATCGACGCCTGGTCCATTCGCTCCTTTGTACCTTCCTCCGGTATCAGCGGCCACGACCACTTCTTCTCCTCGTTCCTGCGCGCTGGCATAGACCGCCGCCATCTCGGCGAATGGCTCGACGAAGTTGCTTCCCGCGCCACCGTGCAGAACGAGCAATATCTTGAGATCCAGATCGCCACGCCGTCGCCGAACGCTTTGCGTGTGGCACAGGAAGTCGACTGGAATCCTGACATGGCAACCCTGCGCAAAGCAATGCTCGACCTCGGTCTGCGCGATGACATCGCCATCGGCCGTGCCGATCTTGATCAGATGGAAGCCACGCGCAACGCCCGCGAACATTGCGGAACACCGCAGGCCGAGCCCGGGTGCCATGTGCTCATTCGCTATCTCTACGTCGTCGGCCGGGGCTATCCGCCTGCGCATGTCTTTGCCCAGGCGCTGCTGGCATTTGAGTTGGCAAGTGCCGATCCGCGCGTTGTCGGCATCAACTTTGCCCAGCCCGAAGACGGCGACCTCTCCATGGTCGAATATCATCGCCAGATGGAGATGGTCGGTTTCCTGCATTCCATCTACCCGCGAGTGCACATCTCCCTGCATGCCGGCGAGCTTGCCTTCGGAATGGTCCCGCCCGAGGGCCTGCGCTTCCACATTCGCGAAGCTGTCGAGATCGCCCATGCCGAGCGCATTGGCCACGGCGTCGATGTCATGGATGAGGACCACCCGTTGGAGTTGCTAGCCGAAATGGCCCGCAAACACGTAATGGTTGAAATCAATCTCACCAGCAACGATGTCATCCTCGGCGTCAAAGGCAAGGACCATCCCCTGCCCCTCTACATAGCGGCCCATGTTCCCGTCGCGCTCTCGACAGACGATGAAGGCGTCTCGCGCATCGACCTCACGCACGAGTATGTTCGCGCAGTCACCGATTTCGGCCTGACTTATCTTGACCTCAAACGCTTCGCACGCACGTCCATTGAGCGCAGCTTTCTTCCGGGGGCCGACCTGTGGGCTCATCAAGATGACTTCACACAAAGAACGACAGCATGTGCCCATTCGTCTTCCGCCGAGTGCGCAACGTTCCTGAGAAGCAGCCTCAAAGCACAGCAGGAGTGGGAATTGGAACAGCGATTCACCGCCTTTGAAGCCCAACGTCCCTAGCCTCCGGCTCAACTCTGCAGAACGTGCTCCGGCGTCTTCACAAAGGACTTCAGCTCTTTTACGATCAGCGGCAAGTTCGATTCATGAAGCACATTGTTATAATCCAGTTCGACCCAGCGTTCCTGGATCCCGTGCCGCGCAAACTTCCTCCAGCCAAACCTTGACTCGCCTTCAATGATGTTCGACAAAGGTGAAGGATCGGCACGCAATAACATAGTTGCCTATTTTCCGATCACGCAGCGATCGCCTGGCTATCTGCCATTTGCGCCATCCCCGTTGGATTTCTTAAGTTCAGCTCTAATGGATTTCTCAAGCTTGGCTCTGATTGATTTTTCAAGCTCGGGTCTGAGGGATTTTTCCACGTCGTCTCTAATGAACGTCATGAGCTCCTCCTCGGATAGAAGGTCTGCTGGCAGATCCGGATTGTACGGAGGTCTCCGTTGCTGTTCTGCTGCGTTTTCGGCTGCTTGCTGGTAATGAGGGACGAGGAAGCGCGTTGCGGGAAGATTCCCGGAGATAGCCTTATTTACCAACTGCATCGCGAGTCCCTGATACTTCGTGATGACTTTTCGCTTCCCGTTATCGTTGATTATCAGCGGTGAGTTGAGTACTCGTAACAATTCCGATCCGAAATCGGGCGCTTTCTTCGGTCGCCCCGAAGGGTTTCCCGAAGCTCCCTTTTTGAACTGACCGCTTTTCGGCGGTTTCCCGTAACCGACTTTATAGTCTTCTGTCTCTCTATCGTCCGTCATGTTTTTCTTCACCTTTCGTCTCTGAAGTTGATGTACCCTGACTTGCCTTACGGGCTTCTCTCACTTGAAAGCTCTCTCCTGTCTCAACGTGTAAGGCATCTCGTTTGGTGCGGCGCTGCCAGCGGCGAATGAGAGCGTCGACATAAAGTGGGTCAAGTTCCAGACCGTAGCAGACTCGTCCCGTGCGCTCAGCAGCAATGACAGCAGTCCCTGACCCGAGGAACGGGTCGAGAATCATAGCTCCTCGGGCGGTTGAATCTTTAATCGCATCGCCGATAAGGGAGACTGGTTTTGGCGTCGGGTGCAGGGCAAGCAGGTCTCCCTCAGGGCCTGATCGAGAGAAGGTATTCGCCGAGGGATAGTTCCAAACATTGGTGCGATATCGGCCAAACTTACCGAGCTGGATGTTGTTGCGATGTGAAGCCCCGCCGTTCTTGAAGAGGAAAATCAGTTCATGTGCACTGCGATAGAAGCTCCCCATGCCGCCATTGTTCTTGGCCCAGATGCAGAGGTTCATTGGCTCCCCATAGACGTCCAGACCGGCCGCGAGGATCTGTGTCATATGCCGCCAGTCCATGAAGTAATAGGCGAGCGAGCCCGGTTGGCTGCTTTGCCTGGATAGCGTCATTGCTTTCCGCAGGAACTCAGTGAACTCCCCAGCACTCATCTCACCGGCGGCCATTGCAAACTCCCGGTGACGAACTTTCCCGAGACCGCTTGCGTGGCCCTCGATGGCCACGTTGTAGGGTGGATCGGTGATCACCAAATCCGCCTTGGCTCCATCGAGCAGCCGCTCGTAGTTCTCTGAAACCAGCGAATTACCGCAGAGCACCCGGTTTTTTCCGAGCTGCCAGAGGTCGCCACTGACTGATACGGCTGAGGATTCAATCGCCGGGAGACGGTCGTCCGGATCAGGTTCACTGATACTCTCGAAACCCTCGATCAGTACATCGATCTCGGCCGTCTCGAAGCCGATAACCTCAAGATCGAAGTCCAGCTCCAATTCCGAGAGCACCTTGAGTTGTTCTCCAAGGAGCCTTTCATCCCACGTGGAGTTTTCGGACAGACGGTTGTCGGCAATCAGGAATGCTGCGTACTGCGACTTCGAGAGGTGGGTCAGCTTGATTACCGGAACGGTTTTCCAGCCGAGTTTCCGCGCGGCCAGGAGCCGTCCATGCCCGGCGACCACGTTCTGCCGATCATCCACGAGGATTGGAACATTGAAGCCGAATGCCTCAATACTCCGGGCGATTTGGAGTACCTGCTTGTCGCTATGGACTCGCGGGTTTTGTGGGTGGGGTTTGAGAGACGTTGTAGGGAGGTAGGTCACCTCCAGAGTTGCGTTGGGCGATAACATATTTACCTCTCTAATTGATAGGAGCATTGATAGGAGCAACCTAAGCATCGCCATAAGTCGTGTATCAGGGAAGGGAAACCGAGTCCCCTTTTTTGTAAGTATTCAGTTTCCGGATTTGGTCTTCAAGACCGGCTTCTTCCAGTCTTCGAGATAAAACTCAATGTTTTGAACGAAATATGCGTTTTCAGGATTTTTCCGGAAGTAGGCAATCGCTTTCTGGATATTTTCTGCCGTATTCGAAGCTTCATTACCATCGATGGTGCGTCGAGTCAGCTGGTAGATATCGGCTATCGCCTCTGGCGTGAGTCGGACACGCCCAGAAATTCCTAGAAATGCTGATCTTCGGATGACGTATTCCTGGCTGAGAACCATCCCTCTGGCATCCCATCTGCTGCGCTTCTTGAGTCCTCGATTGATGTGGGCTACGGTCTGCTTCAAGTGCATTATCTCTATTTCGAGCATTTTCCCAAGAGTGCCTCTACTACCTCCTGGCTCCGCGACATACCGAAGAGGCATGTAGAAGCGAGGGCGACGAATTTTTATGTTCTCGTGCTCTGCCTGCTTCTTGAGGAATGTTGTTAGCATGCGCGCGTGTCTTTTTAATTCTGCGGAATCCTCTTGCGCCCATTTGTGGTACTGAGCGCTGAGCAGCTGTCGTTTGCTCTCGCTAAAACATCCCAATTCAGACATGATGACGGAGTGCGCAACCTGATCGAGCTTTGACCAGACTCGGTAAATAGGCTTCTTGGAATTCTCCAGAGCAAGCTTCGAAAACAGGGCAACCTGTTCGTCAAAGCCCTTATTGGCATAGTCCGGTATGCCGGTCTGCGTTGAACGATACTGATTTCCTGTGTGTCTGGACTTCTTTGGGACGGGCGCCATACCTGTGAGGATAATGCCCGACGCAAAGAAGCAACACTTGCATCTTTATTAGGGAAATCTGTGGTTTTCTCGACTTGACTCTCTGCCCGAACAGAGCGTCGCTGTTTCCGTGCGGCGGGCCCATGTCTGATGCCGATGGAGACAGAATGGCCAATTCACTCGCCAAAAGATCGCCCAATTACCACCCTTAGAGGGTTGAGCTTTTTCTCATTCGGCTGAAAACATCACCACACCTCCTACGCCAAAACTCCGTTTCTCTGAAAGTTCGCTTGACTCTTTGCCCACACAGAGCGGGAATGTGGACACCGGAGAGGAGGTTCGCACGTGTCCGAGACGCTCGAGAGCGAGATTGCTGCGCTGCCGAAGATGAATCTGGCCCAATTGCAGGCGAAATGGCGGCGGGGCCTCAAACAAGCCCCGCCGTCCCATATTAGGAAGCAGCTCCTCGTTCCCTTGCTCGCGTACAAGCTGCAGGAACAGGCGTATGGAGGGCTAAAGCCTGAAATCAGGCGCAGGCTTCGGGAATTGGCCAACAGCTTCAATCGCAATCCCAAAACCGCAGCAAAACGACTCGCAGACCCAATACATATCAAGTCAGGAACAAGGCTGATTCGCCAGTGGGAAGGGAAAACGCATCAAGTGACAGTTGGTGAGTCGGGCTTCGAATACAACGGAGAAAGCTATAAGAGCCTTTCGGCGATTGCCCGCCTCATTACCGGCACTCGCTGGTCGGGCCCGCTCTTCTTTGGGCTCACGGGGCACCGCCGATGATCACTTCGCAGAAGCGTTCCATCCGCTGCGCCATCTATACTCGCAAGTCATCCGAGGAAGGGCTTGAACAATCCTTCAATTCGCTTGATGCCCAGCGCGAAGCTTGCCAGGCATACATTCTCAGCCAGCGCCAGGAGGGCTGGCGCGCCATCAACGCACAATTCGATGACGGAGGTTATTCGGGTGGTTCGATGGAGCGCCCCGGTCTTAAGCGCCTGTTAGCAGACATCGACGCCCACAAGGTCGACACCGTCGTTGTATATAAGGTAGACAGGCTGACACGGAGTCTGGCTGACTTCGCCAAGATGGTCGAAGCCTTCGATGCTCGCGGCGTGAGTTTCGTCTCCGTCACCCAGCAGTTCAACACCACTTCATCGATGGGCCGGCTGACCCTAAATGTCCTGCTCTCTTTTGCCCAGTTCGAGCGCGAAGTTACAGGAGAGCGTATTCGCGACAAGATTGCGGCGTCCAAGCGAAAGGGAATGTGGATGGGTGGAATGGTTCCGCTCGGTTACGATCTCAAAGACCGCCACCTCATCATCAATGAAAAAGAAGCCGAGAATGTTCGTGAGATCTTCGAACTTTATTTAAAGCTCGGTTGTGTGAAGAAACTGAAAGCGCACCTCGATCAGCGTGGATTGAAGAGCAAGATGCGAACCAGCCGCTCGGGCAGAAGTTCCGGCGGGGCGGAGTACTCACGGGGCGCGCTCTACAAGATCCTGCAGAACCGGATCTATCTGGGTGAGATTCCGCACAAAGGTCAATCGTATCCAGGAGAGCACTCGCCGATTGTCGATAGGGATCTGTGGGAGAGGGTCCGAACCCTGATGAGTGAAAACGTACGTGCCCGGCGCCACGGTACGAATGCGAAAGCTCCCAGTCTCCTGTGCGGCCTGCTCTACGATGAAGAGGCGAATCGCTTCACTCCATCCCATGCCGTGAAGCGCGGCAAACGATACAGATACTACGTTTCTCAAAAGGTCATCAAGGATGCCGCCTCGGCACCCGGCCAACCTAGTCGAGTTCCTGCGCAGGAGCTCGAAAAAGTGGTCCTGACCGAACTTAAGGGCTTTCTCGCATCTGCAGATCGAGTCGTCACCGCTCTCGCCAACGAGGGCGACGACGTCGCCATCACCAGCTTGTTGATCGAGGGCGCCGCTGTTTGCTCGGAAAGGCTCGAGTCGAATTCTCCTTCCAAGCTGAGCGAGGTTATTGAGCAGATCGTGACGCGCATCCTTGTTCATCAAACGTCGGTTGACATTCAGATCGATAGAAACAAATTGCGGGCGCAGCTCCTCGGATCCGACCCAACAAATCTCCGGCCACCGCAAACTGCAGATGGCCTCAAAGGGCAGCCGATGGTTTTGACGATCGAGACCAGACTGAAGCGATGTGGCCGGGAAATGCGACTGATCGTTCCAGCGCGTTCAACGGATCCGAAGGAAAGAGATGCAGCCCCCGCATTGCTCAAGGCCGTCAGTCGCGCACACGAATGGCTGCGGCTGATCGTGGCCGGGGAATATAAGGATCAGCGGGCGATTGCTGCAGCCCTTGGGCTTAATGAACAGTACGTCAGCAGGATTATTCAGAGCGCATTTCTTGCGCCGGAAATTGTGGAGGCAATCGTCAAGGGATCACAAGGGCCGACAATAACGCTGGCAGTCCTTCTCGACGAAGTTCCACTTAGCTGGGCGGACCAGGCAGCGAAATGCTCGGCAATTTGAACGGCGAACTAGTTTTTTCGATCTGTTGTGGTTGGACGTCCCCGGCGCTCAGTAATTTTTACCAGGACTCACCAGCCGGGAATGTGTTTTTCTCGGCTGGTGAAAAGGGAAGGGGAATGAGCCGCTGATCGTATTCATCTCAAATAGCGTCTTCAACTAGTCACCACGCGACCTCGCTACTCTCCAATCAGGACGAATGGTGCCCAGTAAAAAGGGCTCTTATATCGGCCATTGGAGAGCTTCACGCGCGCCTCGGCCAGTGCCTTATCCTTGCTCTCTCCCGATAGAAGGCGGCGATAGAATTCCTCCATAAGCAGCACGGTGGAGTCGTCCGACACCTCCCAGAGGCTTACGGTCACGCTTGATGCACCGGCAGCGAGGAAAGCTCTTCCTAAACTCATTACGCCTTCAGCCCGGCTGACCTTTCCCGCACCAGTATTACAAGCCGACAGAACCACAGAATCTGCCTTCAGGCGAAGCTGGAGAATCTGGCTCATCGGGAGAAACATCTGTGACGCATTCTCCCCATCAAGAGACAAAACCAGAGCAGGTTCGTCTATCCCGGTGTCCGTTGGAAGAACGCCGTGTGTGGCGAAATGGACATAGCGGTACCTGGTTAGATCGGTCTCCAACAGAGCCTTCTTCGTTGCATCTATCCCTAACCGCGTATCTGCAACCTGTCCCTCGGATTTGAATACCGAGGCAATATCTCGAATTTCGGTTGCAGTACCGGGCAGCCGCTCGAACGAAAAGCCGCGGGATCGAATGCGCTTTAATTGGCCGTCAGAGGTGTTGTCTGCCCGGAGGGCGGGAGATGGCGATTCAGGGAGCGAGATCACATTGTTGGCGATTTTCGTCAAGGGATATCTAGCGTCATCCGGAGAGGTTATCGGGTCTCCAATTCCCAGGAATGCCCCCGGCCAAGGACCGGCGTTGCTGGTCGCTCGAACGAGATTTAACGATGCCGCTGATGGGTAATACCGAGTGGGCAAACCGAGGAGAGGGAACACTCCCTCCGTCGCCTGAGGTGACAGCAATTCCAACGGCAGGACAAAGAGCAGGTCATCGGGAATGAAGATGATCGCCTTCGAATCGAGAAGCTGTGCCGCATGAGGTGCAGGAAAGAGCGCTCGGAAAAGTTCCTCAGCGGCTGACCAGTCTATGCTGCCAAGCGGTGCGGCATGCGGCACGGGATGGAGTGCTCGAGAGGTTTCTTCAGCAGGCGACGAGTCAAGATTGCCGAGCCGCGCTTGGTTAAGTGCATTCCGAAGTGGGATTATCCTCTGTTGAAACCACTCACGTGATTTGTCGACGGAATAAAATGCAATCAGTTTGTCGTGTCCTGATTCTCTTCTAACTATCCAGACGAAGACAGCATCGTTCGTAGCTTTAAATTCGACAAGAGTCTCTCCGTCTCGGAGAAGAAGTGTCTCTAGTTCGACCTGTACGGGATACGCAACGGCGGCATACTGGGGATAGTTCCTTTGCATGCGGCTGGCAAAGGCAGCCTTGTCATTCGCTAATCTATTTGCATCGGCGGCAGAGCCGCCTGCTTGGATCGGCCCCGAACGAGTTTGTGTCCCCGGGTTAGCTGCGGATGCAGCGTTTAAGCGGTCCTGTCGAATGTTGATTAGATGCTCTTCTGCCTGGACCGAGGCAGGAAGCGTCTTTCGCATCTCTTCAACAAATGTTCTACCCCAGGATTGAGCGAATTGACGTGCACGATTTTCCTCCGCATATTTGAAGGCTTCAGTCGCGATTCGATCATCTTCCGGCTTCGAGTTCCGTGTCGACAGAGAATAAAGGGTCGAGATCAATTCGTCGTAGATGAATCCATACGTCTCGGAAACTGCACGCTGATCGCTTGCATCCGATGTTCCCTTGACCCCCTCAAGGAGTGAAATCAGTTTTTCATAGATTGCGATTGCCTCTGCATCTGCCCCTTGAGCTCGCTTCAAGTTCGCTTCACCATATAGATAGCGCCCATGCAGATAGAAATTCGCCGATTGCTCCACCAGGCGCTTAGCCTGCTGCAGTATGGCGGTCGACTCCTGCAAATCGCCTGCGGCTCTCTGAACCTCGGCTAGACTGACTAGGGCATGTGCTTCGCAGTCCGTGTCGTGCGTTCGCTCGCATTCAGAAGCCGCAGCTTTCGCGAGTGGTACCGCCTTTTGATAAAGGCCCTTCTGCAGGTAGATTTCAATTAGGTCAGTCTTTGAGTTTGCCCCGTGCCCTTTTCGCTCCTGTTCTTCATACAGCAAGAGTGCCTTATCAAAATCCTGCACAGGTGAGGTTCGATCACTGAAGATGTTGATGAGCTCGGCGTCGGCTGAGGCCTCGCCAGCCTCGTCTTTCATCTGCTCGAAGATCTTCGAACCATCAGTCGCAACATCCAAAGCATCATCCCATTTTCCCAATAGCTGAAGAACGTTCGAAATCGATAGGTCCGCAAATGCGAGATCCCGTTGATCATTTGCTGCTTTGGCGGTGTCACGTTCCCCTTCGAAAAACTGAACCGCCTTCTCCATCTCTCCCTGTTGAAGGTAGAGGTACCCGAGATCTCGCTGAATGGACAATTGGGTGATAGCAGGGACCGTGGAATCAGCTTTGCTCTCTGCGAGCTGACAAGTGGCAACGGCGCCATCGGGATCATGAAGCGCGTTCTGGTCCTCAGCCTTAGCGAGCAGAACCGAAATCTCGGACGCCCTATCCTTGCTCTGTTGAAAATATCCGACCGCTTGTTCGTGGAATGTAAGAGCGTCGGAGGTCCTGCCTGCGGCCTTCAGAACATCACCCTTCAACCAGGCCGCGCGAGCCTTGAGCTCCGGATCCTGCGCTTCGTTGCCCAGCTCGCTGGCGACGTCGGCCGATCGCTGGGCGCTTTCATAATCTTTTTGCTTTTGGTAGTAGAACCCAATAAAGAGGGTGGCTCTCCCCTCGAGCAATTTGTTGCCCCGTTTGTGATAAATTTCCTTCGCTTTGGTGAATGCCGACAACTGTGCTCTGCTATCTGACGATGTGCTGCTCTCATTCAAAGACGTTCCCATCTGCATGCAGGTGGCTGCGGCCAATTCAGTGAGCTTCTGCTCTTCCGCGAGGGAGATCGCGGCCTGAAACTCCGCCACGGCTTCCTCATAATGATGATTGGCTGCCAGGGCCGCTGCGAACTGGGCATGAAAGGCGGCGTCCTTGGGGTGACTTTCCAAAAAATAGCGTAGGGAAGCTTCTGCATCTCCGGCTTGATTCAAAACAGTGCGAGCAAGGATATTGATCGCGTTGGCGCGGTCTTTGCTTTGTTTCTCGTCCGTAATATCGGCAAGTGCCATGCAGCGATCGAGTTCATCAGAGGCCTGTGTCGATTGTTTCTGGCGCGCAAGAATCCACGCACGATTGCACACGGTATAGATCTTGAGGCCGACAACGAATCGGGAGTCAGTCATCGAATCCAATATGATCTCGGCCCTCTTTGCGTATTTATTGGCGAGTTCGAGGTCGCGAGCGTTGTCCTGGTAGTAGTCGACAAGTGCATTCAAAATGGGTAACCGCGCGAAACCCAGCATTGGCCCCATATCCTGGAGAATGACATCGAGGTCCCGTGGGCCATTTTGCTGCTTCGACAGCGAGAACGGGAGGGTGAGGATACGACTCCAATTGGAATCGGTTGCTGTATTCGAGGGCACTCCTTCGTAGACAAAGATGACTTCAGAATCTGTAAGCGCCTCCATCAGCCGCTGGTCATCAAAGGCGCGTTGTGCCAAATCAAGCAGCTTCATCGAGTCGATCTCGCGGCCAACGGCTGCAGCAAGCTCCTTCTCTTCCTGCGCGTCCTTGATTTCATGCGCGGTATTGACGGCCCTTTCCCGCGCAATCAGCTCATGAACGGAGTCCCCGATGGTCGCGTAGGCAACAGCCAATCGGCTGTAGCACTCTAAGACCATTTTGCCGTCCACTTTGAGAGTGTCTGTCCCGTCTTGGACCAGTGCAGCTGCCCTTTGGAGGATCTCAAGTGCTTGGCTGTTCTGCTTGCTGTTTTGGAAGATCTCTGCCATGACCATGTAGGCAGTGAATTCGAAATCTGGCAAGTGTTGTTGAGCTGCAATCGCCGCGAGACGCTCCTCGAGCGGCAACGCTTCGGATCCTCGTCCGGTGTGGATTAGCAGTAGAGATTTGGATACTAAAGCCTGTCGAACAAAGGCAGAGCTTTGCAGGCCTTCAAATAGATCGATTGAACGAGAATAGAAAGTCAGCGCTTCATCGGCTTGACCCGCTTTTTCCAGCAATTCGGCGGCACGAAACGCAGCTTCTGCTTCAGTAACCGTCATCCCAAGATTTTTGCTGTAATCGAAGAGTTCCTTCCAAATCGTCGTCGCATCGTTGCGTCTTCCCACTATGGCGTAAGCACCGGCCAAATCCTCAAGCGTTATCGCGTGGATCAGAGGAGTCGAAAGAACAGCGCGAATTTGCCCCTCTGTTGCGTCAAGGCCAGCCGAGTCGGCTAATTTCCTTTCGTGTAGTTCCTCGAAGATGTCGACGGCCTTCTGGGGCTCATTGCGCACTCCATGAAGCAGAGCCTCTACTCTATTTGCAAAGAAAAGAGGAAGAATCTCAGAGTGAGCGATTTCGAAATCCCGACCCTCTTTTAGCGCTTTGTCTGCGTCGTCTATCCGGTTTTGTTTCAGCAAGACGTAAGCCAGGTTGATCAGGTGACCGCCTTGGGCACGGTAGCCATTGACCCGGTCGATATCGAGGGCTCTCTCAAGGGATTGCTTGGCATCGTCCGTTTTGCCCAGCAAAAGCTGATCCCATCCAAGCTGGCCCAGAACGTCGGAAAGAATATAAGGGCTCTTGCTTTTTTCTGCGATGTTAAGAGCTTGAGTCAGCGTTGCGATGGCGCCGGGCAGATTCCCCTTGAACTGATCTTCGTCGGAAATAGAGGCGAGGATGTCAGCCTGAAGAACTAGATTGGAGGACTCGGATGCCTTTTCAAGTGCGGAATGAAGAAGTTCCATCGCTTGCGGGAATTCGCCGTCCCGAAATTTGCTCCCCGCGAGCGCAGCCTGTGCAAGAGCAATATCAGGCGCGAATTCCTTCGAGGTCGCGAATTGAAGAGCCTCTCGTTCGTCGTCTGTCGCTTGAACATAATTCCCTTGGTCAACTTGCCTCTGCGCGTCATCCAAGAGTGATCGAGCTTCCGGTATGGTCGCCCGTAGTTCAGGTGGAATATCTCGGTCGGGATCTGGCTTTTGTTGCCCCTCTATGCACACTACGGCTCCGAGAAAACACAGTAGGCCAATGAGCAGATGTATGTGGACGAAGAACCGGCAGGCGGTCATTGTCTTCCTCAGGAACCGATCACACCTACTATTGCACCAATAGCCTGTTCTAAAACGTCAGGGTTCCATGGATCGCATCGCCTGGAGGCCTAGCGTAAGGCACTCGAGAATGACAACGAGTCGGAGGTCGACTTTCCGACAGTAATTACTTCATAAATATCGCTACGTCTGCCGGGAGTTCATCGTTACCCCCGAATGGCATGCCCCGCAGAGGGTAGTGGGGTCCGACAGTGGATATGAGTAGCACAAGCCGAGTGACGGTCGTCATTGACAGCGGAGTGCAGGCTTACGTAAAGTTTCAGTCCATCGGTGAAAGACTGCTTTTATGCCTGCTCCGTCTCCCGCTGCCATTCAGGCTATTGACCGCCTCGATGCGGCATGCCGTGCTTTGGTCTCGTTCCGTCGCCGCGCCGTGCTTGTCATGTATTACCCCGAGAACGCAAACGTCACGGAATTGGACATCAAGGACGCGTACAGGGAACTCCGTAGTGGCGGAGCCAAGAAAGAAAAGCCGCTCTCAACTCTGGACTTGCTGTTGCATACCAACGGTGGCGACCCCGTCGCAGGGTACAGAATTGCACAGACGATCCGATCTCTTTGTCGGACAATGGATGTGCTTGTCCCGGAGTATGCGTACAGCGCAGGAACCCTTATGAGCTTTTCTGGCGATGACATCCGCTTGGGCGACTACGCAGGGCTCTCACCCATTGACATCACGATATCGGAACCGGGTTCTCCTAAACCTGAAGGCGTCCAATTGGCGGGGGTCGATTCGTTCCTAGAATTCGCACAGGGGGCGCGAAAGGATGTCGAGAAGATACTCAAGGAGCTAGATCGCAATAGTGCTTGTTCTTCGGTTGATTCCGATCTACTGGTTCAGATGGTCAAAGAGGTGGGCGCACTGACCGTTGGCAAGTACTACCGAGAGCGTACGGTGACAGGTCACTACGCTCAATTGCTTTTGGAAAACTACATGTTCAAAAGAGAGTCGGATTGTCGATCGCGCGCGGGTGGAGTCATCGGCCATTTCCTTTTTGGTGCGCCGTCACACGACTTTCATGTCGATTACAATCTCTGCAAAGCTTGGCATTTGAAGATAACTCAAATGCCCACGAGTGAATCAGATTTAACGAAAGACGTAGTCGAGCAGTTAAGAGCCTGCACACGCAACAACGTTATCTGTTCGAGGTTAACAGCCAGGGTTAGAATGCCGTTCATACGGTTCTACTCACTAACCCAGAGGAGAAGAAATGCTCGCACAGCGCAGAAAAAATCTCGCCGAACCCGAAACCCTTAGACGGCATCGGGAGATGTACGAAGATCGCCTGCGTTATCTTCGAGTCGCGCAGGACAGAACCGAAAGAGAAGACAGCAGCAATAAGAGCAAAGATGAAAAAGTCTTTCGGAAAGCTTCCGATGCTGCCAAAGAGGATGACGAGCATCCAGTCATCCCCATCTGAACGACAATATCTTTCCCTAATCTGTTGCTTTCTTTTTGGCCCACCGCGCTAGGACTGCCTTGCGCGCAGCCTCGGTTCGCTCTTCCTGCGTCATATTGGCAGCCCTAGCGGAGCCGCCGATCTTCCCGCCCTTGCGCCCCATTTTCACGAAGTACTCGCGTACATCTTCCGGCATTTTCTTCTTGCGATCCATAGCACATATATCGTACGTAACCCCGTCATGAATGTCAACGGCTATTCATGCACGTCGGCGCATTACTTCTCTGTTGACATACTAGAGGGGGTTACGTATAATAAAGATGTTGTTAATTGGATGGGGGCGTAGCTCAGCGGCGTGACCAAGAAAGGTCTAGAATGTAACGATAATTGTCGGCAAAAACCAAATTGCGCGGCTAAATATCGGAGAGTTTGCAGCAGGGAAAGCAGATAGGATTTCGGCCCCTTTGCCTTCCCCGCTGTCCGCTGACCAACGGTGGCCAACGAATTTAAGTCTTTAAGGCTCCCGGCTGGTTGTTGACCATAACGTAGTTCAACGACAAAGGAGCTTTATCATGCCCCAGGTACCAGCGTTTTACTCCGTCAATGAAGAAAAGAAGCAACCGGCTCATCGAGTGCACCACAACAACAGTACGTGCCCTCCAGGCCGGGACATCCCCCAGCATGAGAGAAGGCCCAACACCGGTGGTTATCGGTTGTGCCACGATTGCGCTGAACGCAACCGTCAGGGCAAGTAGTCACCTATTCAATTGCATTACCAGACGCCCGTGAGTGCGAATCACGGGCGTCTCTTTGCGAAGCATACCTCATGGTAGTTTCGCGCTCATCCCACTGAGGCGAATCTTTCGGGGGATAGAAGACTAGTTCCCACCACGGACCATGCACCATTTTTTCAAGCACGCCCCATGACCGCTTCAATTGTTTTACAGGCATTCCATGCGCCAGTGCCACAGAGAGCGCCCTTAACCCCTCTGAGGAGTCGCCCTCGAACCGAATCGTGGGTTCGGCGTAGCAGTGGCCCCGTCCGCCTTCGCAGGATTCAAATGTCTCTACGCCGTTGGCGATCAGGGTTATGACGAACTCTCGAATCCCCTCATCTAGAGGAGGTTCAAAGCAAAGTTCCTTCGCGTTCTGAATGACGGTTGGGTCAGGACGGAATGGCGTGCGCGAGGAGCCAACGGTTGCTGCCATCATATGCACAATTTGTAGCATTTGCAGTCTTGTATGTAAATGCTACAGTTGTAGGCTCCGCATGAAGAAGGAACCCACAACGGTACTAAGCATCAGGCACTTCCCGGTCGCGCTCAAACAGAAATGCAAAGCAAAGGCAGCGCTGGAAGATGAAACACTCGAAAAGTTTGTGGAGAGAGCTTTACGTGAGGCCACGAAGGACATCCCAGAACCGAAGGCCAAATAACCAAACTGCACCACTACCGCCGCGATGAATGAAGCAGTGAATCTGGAACTGCGGCAAGATGGAAGATTCATGGGAAGCTTCAACAAGTAGATGAAGCAGCGGAAGACTTCAGATTACTCGCCCGCGAAATCCTAAAGAGAATGGGTCTCAGCGCAAAGCCGGTTACCGGAGGTTCCTAGGTTGGCTCTGCTTTATCTCCACGCTAAGACCCCACTACCAGCGCCTTCCCTCGTAAGTTTGAAATTCACTTTTGTGCTACGATTGTGCCGTCTTTCTGGAGGAAATGATGCGCTTGTTCCGTCTGGCACTCCTATTGGTGCTTGCGTCATCCACCGCACTGGCGGAAGAGATCCCGGCAACAGAGGCAGCGAAGCACGTCGGAGAAAACGCGACCGTATGCGGCACCATCGCGAGCGAGCACACCGCGACGAGCAGCAAGGGCACGCCGACCTTCATCAATCTCGATCGCCCCTACCCGAGTCAAGTCTTCACGATGCTCATCTGGGGAGACGACCGTGAGCGTGTTGGCAAAGTGCCGGACTCGGGAAAGATCTGTGGCATCGGAGTGATTACGGAGTATCGCGGTGCGCCGGAAATCGTCCTGCGTGACGCGAAGAGCTGGTACGTTCCGAAATAGTCGGAGAATCATGATGCCGGTTGCTTCGGAGAAGCAAGCAGTACCGCGATGAGGGTATGCGGCAACACGAACTCGTCCCATCGGTGTCTCCACTTTTGTGGCGCATTTTTCGCACACCGCCAAGCCGCGACACCGCGAAACTCGCAATCAGAAAGCTTAGGCTGGCTGATGCCGGATCAGTCTACCGAATCACGAGAGGCAGGTCGTTGAAATGAAACTAGGCCACCAGATGCCCGGTGTCTAGGAAGTTTGCGAGGGCCTTTCGCTCATTCGCACGCTTACCGTGTTCCCGAAGAGTTTTGCTTTGCAAGCGTGCGCCCACAAACTGCCCTCTTTCATTGTCAAGGGTTTCTGGCAACAATGTGAAGTTCTGCTCCGCTGAAAAGATTCTTCAGGATAAATACAGCAACGTTCGTCGCTTTGAACACGGCCTCTGTTATCTTGGGCGTAAGTACGACGGTTGCTGATAGGCTCTCCTCTTTGATTGTGACTGGGGGGGCGAGCAGTCTCAAGAATGTAGGATTTTCGAACCGGTGGGTCATCCGCGCGCTCATTTGACCTTCTCGATGCATTTCTTCGTAAAATCCCCCTAAGATTCTCGTTAGGGTAATCAGCTCTTTTCCGTCCTGATCGTAAAACTGGACCGGCTGAGGGACATTGGTCAATGTCATTGGTCCAGACAATGGATCATGTGCTTGGTGCCACTCGCTATCAGCCTTTAGCGCCAGTTGGGAAACTGTGGGAATCATTTGCGCGACGTCGGCAAGCATGCCAAGATGACTACCATCCGGCGCCTGGAGGAATCCTTTGATCCTGATGGTGACAGTTAGGCCGGGGTACCAGCTGAAAGGTGCCGTCGCGAGATTCTCTTCTAGATTGCAAATCATGATCCCGGCGGCTTCCGCTACTTCAACTGCGCCTTTCTGATAACCCGACGACGCAACCATGATTCCTATGGTCCCTGGAAGATCTTCCAGGACACCCTTGAATGTGAGAACGTCTCCCTTACGAATTGGGTTTTTCCATCTTTTAGCTTGGACGGCAACTTTGTGGGTAACTCCGCCGAGGCAAAACTCCCAGTAGACGTCAATCTGATGGCTAGTGGCACGACCCTGCTTTTGAACGTTGTGCTGCACGACGACGTTCTGCGCCTGGTCCTGGTCGAGCATCTGCTGGTAGATTTCGCGCACAAGGAGTTCGTAGCCTTTACTGCTTATAGGAGCCGAGTCCTTGGTGGTCACGGGGATAGAATACGACAGCAATCGAGATGGAGTCCTTAATAGGAACCTACATGCTCACCGAGCCGCTTAGACGGCCCTTTACATCGAAGGCTCCGACAGCTTTGTTACCTCCACTGCCGATTCGATTGTTACCGGGTGGAACGAACCAGTTCCCGGGTGGGACTACCTCCCACTGAAAAGCACCGGCTTTCACGGCGCACGCATTCTTGAGGACTAATCGTCCTTTCGGCGCGTAAACTGTCCTCAATGAGCGCATTGAGGTACTGATAACTGGAGTTCGACCCGAACAGGTGAATGGTGAATGGCCTTGGCGAACGCAAGCGAAGATCGCTGACTGTTCGCACCAGGAATTACGGGCGGAGCAAAGATGGAAGCGATTGTTATTGCACTTCCAGTCCGCTGGACGGATGGTTCTGCACTGGAGCAGAGCCTGCGTGACGGTGTATCGCCCCACGAGACAAACTGTTCTGAGGTGCGTTTCAGTGTGCCCGCAGGTTGTCAGTTGATGACCGACGCTGCAGTTCGCTTTCTGTCACTATGCAATCAACTTGATTCTGCGCTTAGGCGCGTCATCATCGATTTTGAAGACGGTGAGGCGGGGGTCGCCGGCTATCTGAACCGGATAGGCTTCTTCGATTGGCTCTCGCCATCGATTGAGGTTTCTCCCCAGCGCCCACCTTCGTCCGCAAAGGTAAAGTACAAAGGTCGAAATCCAGGAGTTGTGGAAATCGAGAGAATCGACAGAAACCGCAGAGACACATCGCTCCCGGAGCGGCTAAGAATCGCAATCTCACAGGCATGTGGCAAGCGGAACGATGTTGAGGAACTCGCTGGTGCGGCGTGGACGATATTTGCGGAGCTCATTGACAATGTCTTCTCCCACAGTCAAACGCCATTGGATGGGTTTGCTGCGTTGCAGGTCTATCCCCGAGGGAATTGCCTGAAAGTAACAGTTTCTGATAGCGGCCTAGGGCTTTTGCAAACGTTGCGGCCTGCGCTGGCTAGCCAGTTCCCACATTTAGCAAGATTGCCAGACATGGAATTACTTGTCGAGGTGTTTAGCCGTGGCTTGTCTCGACACGGCGGCAATCGTGGGTGCGGGTTGAAGGGGTGCGCGGATCGGGCCATCAAGTTCCGTGCGGAACTAGATGTCCGACTGCCTCAAGTGCGCATACTCCTCGTACCGGGAAGCGAAGGTTATCGGCCGAACAAGGCGTATTGCTACACTGGCCTTCCATTGCTCTGGGGCACACACATTTGTTTCACGATTCCCCTTGACTGATCACGGTGAGTCTGGTTCAATGAACGCAATGAATGAGAATGGGCGCCTGAGGCTGCGGGATTTCATGGCCGAGGACGACGGGTGGGGGCGAGTTGCAGGCCGAGAAACCTACGGCAAGCTAATGCAGTTCATTGAGGGGCATCCTGGGACTCTCGTCTTCCGGGACACGTTGAAGGGAGTTCGAAGGGTGGATATTTCATTTGCTTCAGAGACGATTGTGGAGCTCGCTCGGCGATACCGAGGTACCAAAGGTTTCTGTTTCGTCGACCTAAAAGATCCCGATCAGCAGGAGAATTGGAATGCTGCCGCAGAACGATCGCGGCAGCCTCTATTCAAGTGGGACGAACATGGAAGGCCCACGATCATGGGTCTGCAGCCTAATCAAGGCGTATCCGATGCACTTCAGTTTGCGCTCCAGAGGGACGAGGCGCGTGCAGCAGAATTTGCTGCATCATTGAGAGTGTCGATCACGAACGCAAGCAACAAGTTCAAACAACTTTGGGAGCAAGGCTTCATATTACGGCGCGAGGCGGCCGCAGAGTCCGGCGGTATGGAGTATGTGTATACGCGAATTCGCTAGCGCCTTTTTATTTATCGCCCGTTCACCCCCTTCACTGAACGAGAACTAGGGCGGAGGTTCTTTCGATGGATAAGCTACCGTTTAGCGTCTACGATTTCTTCGCGTACCTTTCCTCCGGAGCGGTCATCGTTGCAGCCGGCGATTATGTCTTTCGCTTCGGTTTGCTGACCCAGCGGGATATTGCGCCTGTGTTAGCCGTTGAATTGGTTGTTGTCGCGTACGTGTTCGGCCACGTCGTGGCCCATTTCTCATCGTGGTTCTTTGAGCAAGTTGCGGTAGGAAGGTTTTTAGGGAGACCGGCGTCCATCCTTCTGGACGCGACCCCGCAGCAGCGTCTTCTCCGATGGATTTTCCCCAACTATTTCCGGACTCTGCCGGCGTCGACTCGGGAGCGAGTGAATGTTCAGGCACGAAATCGAGGATGTGCGTCGAGTGGTGAGGCTCTCTTTCTGCATGCCTACGCCACGTTGACTGGCTGCAGCGAGAAGGCTCAGGCGCGTTTGGATGACTTCCGAAACCAGTATGGATTTGCTCGGAATATGTCTTTCGCCTTCCTGATTTCGGCGGTGGCGATCGTTGTCGGCCATCGTGTTAACCCGGCGCTTGAAACACGATGGGCAGCCTGCGCCGGCGTGGTCGGCGTGGCGTTGTTTTATCGCTACCTCAAGTTTTTCCGCCAGTATTCCTACAACCTTCTTCTCCGATACGCGGAACTGGCTCAACCCGGCAGTACAAATTCTCCACAGGGAGGTGCATGATCATGCGTAGAGTCCATTTTCTCAATGTCAACAACGGTGATTGCTCGATCATCCAGCACGGCTCGGGACGAGTGACAGTCATCGATGTGTGCAACGCTCGTCCAACAAATGTTTATGCTGAGGCTCTTGTAAAGAAGGCCGCGAGTCTCGAGGTTGGGACACTCGGCAACTTCAACCAGAAGAGGTACCCCGTGAACCCTGTCTCTTACATGCGGGACCGGGGGCTCGCTAGCGTATTTCGCTTCGTATTGACGCATCCTGACATGGATCATCTGGATGGAATCGAGGCCTTCTTCAACGCGTTTTCGCCGGGGAACTTCTGGGACACGGACAACACCTGCGAGAAGGAATTTGGGGCGGATAACAACGGAGGTTACAGCGAGGATGATTGGAAGTTCTACAAAAAGCTGCGGGATGGAAATCCCGATTCTGATCCGAAACGGTTAACGCTTCATTCAGGCGCAAATGGGAAGTACTGGAATGACGACGATAACGGCGGGAGCGGCGATGGTATCACCGTGCTCGCTCCGACACCGGACTTGCTCGCGCAGGCAAATGATTGTGATGGTCACAACGATTCTTCCTATGTGCTGATCTACCGCGCACAGACCAGCAACGGCCGGACGCACAAGATTCTGTTCGCCGGTGACAGCCACGATGCAACCTGGGAGCACATCCTCGAAAGGCATGAGGAGCTCGTATCAAGCGTTGACCTCTTGATCGCTCCCCACCACGGCAGGGATTCCGATCGCGACTGGGAATTCCTTGACGTGTTGAACCCGGCGCTGACGCTGTTTGGCAATGCGAATTCCGGACATCTAGCCTACGCGGCGTGGAGCAATCGCGGGCTGCCCATCATGACCAATAATCAGGCCGGGAACGTCATCATCGATGTGGACTCCGATCCCATGGATGTGTACGTTACGTGTGAGAACTTTGCCAAATCCCGTAACCCATACAGCTTCTATTCTGATGCTTTCAAGGCGTACTACTTACGGCAGATTGTTCGGCAAAAAGTGGCAGCCTAACCGTTGATCTGGTTGATTACCGGGGTCGTCCGAACTCTCCACGTTGTCGCGCTTAATGCCACCTGCCCCGTCGCCTCCTCCTCGAAGCCTGGCAACGAACCCGCCGCTCCCGAGGTAGAGGCTAATGCCGCAGTGGAGTATGAGAAACCTTAATGCTGCTAACCGCGATGTCGCATTTCGAGAGCAGAACATCCAGAGCGGCACGCGACGCGGGTCTGTTGGGCGTTGGACCAATGACGATTTCATCAATCTGGCGCGGATCATCTTCCTTCAACTTCAGTGGCAACTCGAAATAAGGGGTGACCCCGAATCGGCCTGGGCGGAATGCCACCCCGTGGAGCGCCTCGTCGGGATACTGGCTAACCAGCCGCCACTCCTGTTCCTCTTCGAACCCGCGATGCTTCAGAGCCGACATCACCAGGGCGAGTGCTAGGTTCCACTGATAGCGCGTAAAGAACGCCCTCACGCGTGACGGCACATCTTTGTCCGAGGGCCACCAGCTCTGTTTTGTGATCATTCCATCCCGGAAGCTTTGAACCAGGTAGTGGCAGAGCTTCTTCTGTTCGCGAAGATCATATTCACAGCGCACAAGATTGAAGTGGTGATGTTGTGCGGAAGCAAAAAGCGCGTTGGACTGTTTGAAACCTAATGCGTACCCATTGCCCCCAGGGCAGTAGGCCCGCCACTGGCTAAGCTGATCTCCCATTTCAGAAAAGGATAAGACGAAGCATGTCTTCTGGGTCTCCGCAACAAGCCGATCGAAAGCTCGACGATGCTTCTCTTCCAGCCGGTGGCTGCCGAGTTCGTCCTGAAGCAGCTTCGCTCCGATCCGGTACTCCTTGCGATCATTCAGATGTCTGTAGTCCGTTGCCCAGAGTGTTCCACTCTGCGTAATCCCAATCAGGCCAGCGGCGCCTGTGTAGTGGTATAGGTAGCCGGAAGGCTTCTCTCGAATAAACCTGTCGAGCGCATCCATGACCTTTAGGATAGTTCGTATTGCCAGCACGCCCGGCGTCGAAAGCGGATAGAACGACCTCGTGATCGTCATAACCCCACTCGATGCCAGCATGCCGCGATCAGATCTAGCGTTACCGTTCTATTTTCGCCAGTTTCTCGATCAATTTGTTTAGGTTGACACCGAGTCCGAAGAAGTTGGGTTTGAGTTCGAGGACTTCGTTCATGAAGACGAGCATCTTGACGATGGCGCCCTGGCGCTCCGCCTTAGACTTCGCATGTGGTCGATGGACGAAATCCAACATCTGAATCAGAAGTTGGTTTCGTTGTGCTTCCCAGAACGGAGTAGGCGGCGCGAGGGCTCGCAGACCTTCGACGGTTTGCGCGCCCAGCTTGGAATCGTCGGAAGCGATCGCGAGAGAGCCCTGAGCCGCAAAATATTCCAGACGCAGGTTCGGTTCGATCTTCTCCGTCGCCAACGTTGCCAGCGCCGAGCGCGCCTCTTCGATCTGGCCACAGAGTGCCAGTGAATGGATCAGGTGAATCCGACCGACCGACGCGTTGTCGTGTTCCAGAGAGCGCCTGAACGCCGCTGCGGCATCACAGTACCGCTCCTGACCCCGCAACACCCAGCCCAAATCCCTCTGTAAGGCTGCTCTCCCAGCCGGTTTCAGCATGGTCTCGGGAACTCGCAGCAGTGATTCTTCGGCTTTGCGCAGAGCCTTGGCGTTGGAGAAAAGCTCTCCGTAGACTGACCACGCTTTGGCAATCTGCCATTCCGTCGAAAGCTCATCGGAGGTCTGAATGCGCGGCGTGATCTTGACGCTCTCGAGGAGCGCCTCGAATTCCTTGCGTGCCGCGTCCGTTTCACCGATCTGGACAAGGGCAATCGCCTTCAGAGCTGCATACTGCACCCGGACATGCTCGTCCTCATCGGCCTCGGCAATAATGTGTTCAGCGATGGTGATCTTGCGTCGTTCCGTCAGATCGGAGCCGGCGACGTCGAGATAGAGTTCCCACGCCTGGCGCCGCGGGTAGGCGAGAATTATCTCCCAGCTTCTCCAACTCCCGAACCGCCCCCCGCCTGTCCCTCAGTCCGATATGCAACCACAGGGCGCGTAAATAGGCGGCATGTTTTTCGAAGCCTTTCAACGGGACGACGGACTCGACATGATCTAGAAAGCTGGGAATGTCCCTCGCTTTTCCGAGCCCATAAAGGCAATGCGCCACCGCGTCTGCGAGTTCGGTCAGGGCTTCCATATCGACCTGGACGATCTGATGAATCACCGGAATATTCGCTTCGGCAAAAGGCAGCGTGTGCGCGTGAATCCACGAGAGATATTGGACCAGTTCCGCCCTGTAGAGCGATTCAGCCTGAGTAAGATCTTCATCGTTCAGGCATTGGAGAGCGTCTTTGTTCAATGTGTCTCTGTGTCTTGCGATCACCGAACCGCAGCAATCTCGATAGGCTTTCCTGCTTCCACAGGGACAGGTCACCCCCGAGTCGAGAAGCCACGGGGCAGTTCCCGCACGGAGATTGGGTGCCGGCAAGAGTCCTGCGTCGTGAAGAGCCGTCGCCACACCGAAGTAGTCGGTGATCAGACGGGAGGGCTCCCCGCAACACTTCTTAAATTTCTTGCCCGAACCGCAGGGGCATGGGGCGTTGACGGCGGGTTTCTTGCTCATCCGCTGATCTGCCTGTTAGCAGTGTCCTGCCCGACATCCACCTCTGTCATGAATTTGATCGGGACCGCGAGGATTTCGCGAGGAATTGGAACATCGGTTCGTCCACGTGAGCCAACAGATGCATGGTCGCGATCAGAGCCCCCGCCGTTAATTCGACGAAGCCTTTGGCCATCGAGAGCAGGTTCCACCGTTCGCTATATGTGAACGGTGCGAGACGATCGCCGCCTCCGGTGGTCTTCTCTTCGAAAATCCGATCGGGCAACAGGACATTCACGGAAATCGCATTTGGGCCGACCCGGCGGAATTCCGCACGCGCCATCGCCGTGAGAAACGGATCGCCGTCTGCGTCCTTGAGGAGCTCCCCCTTAAGATTCTCATCACGCACGATGGCGTTGTCGCGGTTGGCAAAGGATCGATAGTGAACCAGACAGTTCCTCAAATCCAGCAGGTACGTGAGGAGAGGTTGATCCGATAGCTGCGTGTAGACGGGACAATCGGAGTTTCCCGCGAGCACATCGCGAACGGACTTGGGAAGCTGATGGGAGGAACGCACAAACAGCGGTCTCAGATACACCCGCAGATTGTCGAGGGAGATCCGCGCCAGATTCACCAGAGCATAGAACTCGAACAGCATCTGCTGAAAGGAGGGCGCAAACATGACGATGGCGCTGGCTCCCGCGGAGGCTCGGGCGGAAACCTCGCCCACAAAGGTCGAGTAGTGCTCGTGGCACCGTCGAAGGTGATAGATGAGGCCGCGGACGTGCCATTCTGCCTGGAAGCCGAGCAAGATCTGTCTTGATGGGCTTCTGCAACGGCGTGCCCAAGCCCCTCCGCCTTCGCTTCCAACGCGGCAATCCATTTCACGAACTCGTCGAGGTGCGTCTCATTGCGATTCATGCGTTGCCCATCAACCCCAAATCAGTCCGACGGAATCTCGACATCGCGGATCGAGAGAAGATTCTTCCCTTTGTGCTCTCTGAGAATCGATTCGACCTTTTTTGCCGTATCCGGGTCGGTCAGGAAGAAACTGCACGCAACGGTATTGTTCCCGTACCCGCAGCCGAACCGAACGCAATTTTCCAACACATTCACGATCTCACCAATCGTCACCTGGTCGGCGTGGGTGGGAAGGGTGTCGCCGCGTCCGCGCGATCCCGAGAAATGCGATGGCGGCCACTCGCGCAGGTCCATCATTTTCATAGACAACTGATCCTTGTGACGATCTTACGCCGCCTCGGCTTTACCCGTGGGTCGAGAGCTAAGGCCCGTCGAAAGTCGATCGTACGTAGGGCTGGGCCTGTCCGCTACACCTGAGCCGCGACAGATGGTGTTGGAGGGTGCAGGGGGAGGGGGCGCGTCCCCGCAGGGAAAGCTTCCGGGCGCGCTCATGACTGAGAGAATGAAACCGTGGCACAATCCAAGGAAATCCGATGGATCTCGTTTCCTCTGCGCGAAGACACTCCGCTGGACGAAACCGTGTGGGTCTCTGTCATGAAACTCGATGCCTCGTGGAAGAAGAACCGCTCGCAATACATCGGTCCAGGAGGTTCAGGACATGCGATAGGAGACCGCTACAAGAAGTTCGGTGCCTGGCTCGAGCGCGGTGAAGCGGTCTGGATCCCTTGGGTCGGCTTGCAAAACGGCAAAATCGCTTTCACTGACGGACGCCACAGATACGCATGGCTGCGCGATCACGGCATGGAATCGATGATGATCGATGTTGATCCTGACCTAGCCGAGGAGATGCAAAAGAGATTTGGCACAGTCAGACGTGCGTCGTTTTGCCGGTATGAGAATGGATAGTGCGATGCGCGGCAGTCGCGCGCCGCGATGCCGAGATAAGCGGGCTGTTCGCCGCAGGCTACAAATTGTCACTATCTTCTCGCTAAAGGTGAAAAGAACGCGCTCTAGGGAGGTTCCGCGACCGGGCTCGCCGGTGCTTCAGTAGAGGAAGTCAATGGTCGCACAAAGGACGCGGAAGATAGATCGCCGCACATGCGCGAACTGTTCTCAAATAATCGGCCCGGCTAAATTCACTTCTCGGGCACTGACCGTTTGCAGCCTAGCGAGCCATATTACCCAGCTCAATAGCAAAGCGGCACACTCGTGGCACACATGGCCGCTGCATACGCTTGGTTTTATGGGTGAATCAGGAAAGAGGAGACTGACAGGGTTCAGTGGCACCAGTCGGCGGGGAGACGACATCTCTCAGCCCGGACTCTGGGCCATCCAGAGCGATCTGTCCCCTGAGCGGCCCAAGGGGTTAATCAAAAGTTCCACTGCTCTCTGACCGACCAGAGAAAAGGCGACTCAAAGGGAGATTAACTATTCAGGGAGAAATTCTCTGGTGGAAGAATTGTTCGGAAATAGCCCGGAAATCGGCGGGATTTGCTTCATCTAAGTTATTGATAATAAAGTGTTTGACTCGCTGGCGGAGAGAGGGGGATTCGAACCCCCGATAGAGCTTTTGACCCTATAACGGTTTAGCAAACCGCCGCCTTCAGCCACTCGGCCATCTCTCCGTTAAGTAAAACCGCTTTGTCTTGAATGCTCTGCGAGGAAACGATCCTCTCATTCAGCGACATCCGTCGCATTGGAGTTGCGGAGTCGCTTCCCCAGCGCCTCATCGGCAGCGCGGCTCCATGCCGAGAGTGATTATATATGACTCCGTATTCCTTCGACCGAAAAGACTCGTCGGCGCTCCTACCGCCTGCACAGCGCCGGTAATGAAAGAATGCTGCAACCCAGGACTGTTCCGGAACACCGCTGATGTGCCGCTCGGTGCTGGTTGTCGGGATTCGACGTGCTCTCAGAAGCCGGACGAGTCGGGTTGCGCGGTGAGTCGCGGCTCCGTATCCGCCCGCTACACCAAGATCAGATTGCAGCCGACCGCGCGCAACTTGATCTGAGTCTCCTCGTCGAGTCCCGTGTCGCTGATCACGGTATCGATCTCGGAAAAAGGAACGATGCGCGTCATGCTGCGTTTGGAGAACTTGCTAGCGTCAGCCACCAGAATGATCTCGCGCGAGATTCGCAGCATGGCCCGATTCACCATCGTCTCTTCGAGATTTGCTCCGCTGACGCCGAATTCCAGATCGCATCCGGCTCCACTCAGAAACAGTTTGTCTGCGGAGAACTGGTTGAACATCTCTTCGCTGAAACGTCCGCTGATCGAGGCCGATTCTCCGCGCACCGTTCCTCCGATGATGAAGGTTTGAACGGCTCGCGCATCAAGCAATTCTGCCGCGATGTTGACCCCGTTGGTAATCACGTGCAACTCCTGCTTTTTTTTCAGATGGCGAGCGATTTCCAGGGTTGTCGTGCCTGAATCCAGAATAATGGTCTCGCCATCGTTGATCAGTGTGGCAGCCCGGGCTCCAATGCGCTGCTTTTCGGCGGAATGTTCCTTCAGCCGCTCCAGCACGGGTGGTTCGCGCAGGATAGTGTCTGGCAGCATGGCGCCGCCATGCGAGCGCACCACCAAGCCGCGCTGGTGCAATTCATTGAGGTCGTGGCGGATGGTGACTGCGGAGGCATTGAACAATTGGGATAGCTCATTCACTTTGGCGCGCCCTGCGCTGCGCACGATCTGGAGAATTTGTGTTCGCCGTTCCTCAGCCATCAGACCATCGAGCGGCGGTTCCAGCGTGGAACCAACATTAGCCGCTTCATCGGCAGTCGTCGCAATTACAGGTTCAGGGATTCCACTGCCCTTCGCCATTCTGATTCCTCGTTTTCGTTGCCAATTGTCCAACGATATCAGTTTGTCCCGCGCTATCGTTTTCCCTTTGTCAGTGTGTCGAATGTTGTTAGATTCACGGTATGGGTTTTGGCCTTAGACCAAAACGGCGCAAGCTGCGCATGTTGCCGCTGGTTGCCGCCACTTATTTCATGGTGTCGGGCGGACCCTATGGAATTGAGGACATTCTCGGAGGCGCTGGATTTGCACGCGCCATCGTTATTCTTCTGGTGTTGCCGATTGTCTGGTCGCTGCCCACGGCACTCATGATCGGCGAACTTGCGAGTGCTATTCCTGCGGAGGGAGGCTTTTATGTCTGGGTGCGGCGGGCGCTCGGTCCTTTCTGGGGATATCAGGAGGGATGGCTCTCACTTTCTGCCAGCATCTTCGACATGGCCATTTATCCCTCCATCTTCGTGCTCTATCTCGGGAAATTCAATCCGATGCTTACCGCCGGATGGAACGGGTATCTATGGTCGCTGGCCGTGGTGGTGCTTTGTTGTGCGTGGAATTTGCGGGGTGCTCCCGCGGTTGGCGAAGGCTCGGTCGGAATGTCTGTCCTGCTGCTGACGCCCTTCGCGATTTTCGTGATTTTGGGTGTGTGGCGCGGCATCACTGTGCATCCCGCCGTGCAATGGAGCCAGCCGGTCTCTAGTTCGGCGCTATCGACCGCGATTCTGGTGGCGCTTTGGAATTACATGGGCTGGGACAATGCCTCAACTGTCGCGCAGGAAGTTGAGAATCCGCAGCGCAACTATCCTCGCGCCATGGTCGGAGCTGCCGTCCTCACGGCGTTTACTTACATTCTTCCTCTTGCGGCCATGGCGATGGCTGGGCTCTCACCCGACGGCTTCTCCACTGGCTCCTGGGCTGCCACGGGCGGCGTCCTCGGCGGCCAGGTTCTCACGCTGGCAGTCGTTGCCGGCGGTTTGATTTGCGGCGTCGGCATGTTTAACGCTCTCATGATGAGTTACACTCGCCTTCCGCTCGCCATGGCACAGGATGGACTATTGCCGCGTGTCCTTATGCGACGCAACGCGCGGGGTGTGCCCTGGGTGAGCGTGCTGATCTGCGGCCTGGGATGGGCGCTGGCGCTGCGGCTGCCATTTGAGAGGCTGATCTCCATTGACCTGATTCTCTACGGATCGAGCCTGCTCCTCGAATTCGTTGCGCTGATTGTTTTGCGCATTCGGGAGCCGCAGCTGCCACGGCCTTTCAAGGCGGGTAACCTGGCGTTCGCTTGCGCCCTGGCTGTCGGCCCTACCGCGCTAATCGGCTATGCGCTTTATGCCTCGCGCGGTGAGAAGCTGACTGGTTCCACTTCGGCTCTTGCGTTTGCTTGTGGAGTTGGCTTGCTGGGCCCCGTGCTTTATTGGTTGACCGCTGCGCCGTTGGCTCGGCGGCGGCTTGCTGTTGCGCCGGCTGCGGACTGACGGCATAACTCAACGGCCCGCAATTGTTACTTAAGATTCGGCGTCCAGCCTTACAGCAGCGGGACCGCTCCCTGCCTTTGGACTGTTGGGCTTGTTAGCGGTAACGCCAGCGCCGTCGCCCGGCCCTTCTGGCCTCCGAGTCACTTCATACCTGGCAAATTGCATCGAAAAGTTGGCTCGTCCTCGCGTCATTGAGTGGAGATCTCCCCGGTAACCGAGCATTTCGGCAAGGGGCACGGCGGCCTTGATCACCTTCAATCCGGCTGCGCGCTCCACGCCCTCGATCCGCCCCCGGCGTGCGTTGATATCGCGGTTGATGGTCCCTGTGTGCTCTTCCGGAATCTCGATCTCAACTGCCATTACCGGCTCGAGCAGCACCGGCGAAGCCTTTCTGGCCGCTTCCTTGACGGCAATCGAGCCCGCAAACTTGAATGCCATTTCATTCGAATCGGTATCGTGATAGCTGCCGCCGTACAAGGTTGCCGTCACATTAATGATCGGGTATCCAGATAAGACACCGAGTTCAAGAGCTCCTTGAACACCTTGTTCAATCGGGTCGATGAATTTCTCCGGAATTAAGCCGTCCTTGATTTCGTTTACAAACTCGTAGCCTTCGCCCGCCTCGTTCGGAGTCAAGCGAATTCGGCAGTGCCCATAGTTGCCGGAGCCACCCGTCTGCCGTATGTACTTGCCTTCGCCTTCTGCGGATTTACGAATGGTCTCCAGATAGATCACTTTGGGCTCAGAGATGTCGAGCTGAATTTTGAACTCATGCAAGATTCGGTCGCAGGTTGCCTCCAGATGCAATTCGCTCATCCCGCTGAGCACGGTTTTGCCGCCATTCGTTTTGATCTGGATGGACGGATCGTCGCGAACGAGAACGCTCAATGCTTCTTCAAGCTCTTCGCGGTAAGCGTCGATCTTCGGAGCAATGGCTACAGATAGGATGGGGCGGTTGTGGGCTTTGGAATCGCTCATTGCGTGCTGTTGTTGGCTATTGCGCCTCTTGAGTTCGTGCTTTCCCAGGTCTGAGAATCCAGACCTGGGGCACCCAGGGTTCGTACAAGATCAGGCGATCAGGGACCGGCTACTTTGCGCTCTTCGGTTTCGCCCCGGCTGGCTTCGCTTTGGATTCGTCGAACATTTTCACTGCACGCACTACGCGGTCGCGCGCGTAGGCCGCATCGTGCCAGCCTTTCACTTCAACGCGCTTGCCTTCCAAGTCCTTATAGATAGAAAAGAAATGCGTGATCTCTCTTACCATGTGGGGATAGATGTCGGTGTAATTCCACACGTTGGTGTAGCGCGGATTGTTCTTTCCCACCGCGAGCACCTTTTCGTCCAGAATGCCCTGGTCCAGCATCTCGAGCAAGCCGATGGGACGCACCTCCTGCACGCAACCGGGAAAGCTGGGGGTTGGGACGAGAACCAGAACGTCCAGCGGGTCGCCGTCGTCGCTCAGCGTGGAGGGAATAAATCCGTAGTCGCCCGGATAGTGAACGGGGGAATGTAGATTTCTGTCGAGCTTGAAGACGTGCAGTTGCTTGTCATATTCAAACTTGTTCGTGGCGTCCTTCGGTATTTCAATTACGCAACGAAACACTTCGGGGGAACGGTCGCCAACTGGCAGCTCCAGATAATTAACCATCAATGTTTTTTCTCCTTTATTAGTAGGAAAGAAATCCGGCATGCGGGTTCGGCCGGAAGTCAGGGGATGATTCCGGCTTCAGGCGCCGGAACTTGGGCTTTAGTCGCACCGCCGCCAATCTCATCCGAGGCGCGCGAGCAGACCCTTCTATAATCAGGGATAATGAAGGCGCATGTCTATGTCACTTTGAAGGCGTCGGTCCTCGATCCACAGGGCCAGACCATCCAGAACGCCCTGCGCAAGATCGGCTTTGCGGACGTAACCGCAGTGCGCCAGGGCAAATATTTCGCTCTTTCGCTTGCCGATGGGCTGGACGGCGGCGACGCCCGCGCCCAGGTCGAGCGGATCGCTCGGGAGGTCCTCACCAACCCTGTGATCGAGGAGTTTACGTACCGCATCGAGGAATAGCGCGTTACGCGCCACGCGCCACGCATTTTCGCACATGCACACCGCCGCCGGCCTCTGTCGCGTATTGGATTCCATCTCGCCCGCCCGTCCCTGTTTTCCCATCCGAGTTGCACGATTCGATTCTCTACAATATTTGCGGCCACTATCCGTCTAGCCCATTAGATGGATGAGTCATGAGCGTGATTTCGATGATCGAGCGGGACCCTCAAATCGCCGAAGTCATCGCGAGTGAACGTCCGCGATTGCGCAGCTTTATTCGCAGGCGGATACCGAATCCATCGGATGTAGAGGATCTTCTCCAGGAGGTCTTCTACGAGCTGGTGAAAGCCAATCGCCTGTTGATGCCGATCGATTTCGTGACGGGCTGGCTTTTTCGCGTCGCGCGCAATCGAATCACCGATCTCTTCCGCAAGAAGCGCTCGGAGTCCTTTGCCGACGCGGCGATTCTAGACGAAGAGGGCGAACTGCTGCCGATCGAGGATCTGCTGCCTTCGCGCGATGCAGGTCCGGAGGCTCTCTACCTCCGCCGCGCGCTTTTCGAGGAGCTGGAACTTGCTTTGAGCGAATTGCCGGCCGAGCAGCGCGAAGTATTCGTGGCGCACGAACTGGAGGGGCGCAGCTTCAAAGAGCTGGCGGCGGACAGCGGCGTAAATGTCAACACGCTGCTCGCGCGCAAGCGTTACGCGGTGCTGTACCTCCGCCATCGATTGCAGACGATTCACGACGAGTTTATGAGGGAATGAGGAACACTATGGGAAACGAGTGGTTCAAGAGAAACAAATGGATCTTTTTTGTAGCCCCGCTGGGGATCGCTGCTTTCGTCGCTATCTTCGGCGAATTGGTGATGCATCTGTGGAATTGGCTATTGCCGCCGCTCTTTGGATGGAGGCAGGTCACCTTCTGGCAAGCTCTAGGTCTGCTGATCCTCTGCCGGATTCTCTTCGGAGGCTTTGGCGGCGGTCATAGGCAGGATCGCCGCGCCAAATTGCGGCGCAAGTTCGACCGCTGGGAGCAGATGACTCCCGAGGAGCGCGAGAAGTTCCGCGAGACTTGGCGCGGTTGCGGCCCCTTCCAGAAGCCGCAAAGCGAAACCGGCGAGCCGGCCTGACGCTTTCCACATCGCATAGAATCCTTCTATGTGCGGAATTGTCGGGTATGTCGGTCCGAAGAATGTCGTCCAAGTCATCATTGAGGGGCTAAGGCGCCTCGAGTATCGCGGCTATGACTCGGCAGGCATCGCGGTGGGCAGCCCGGGCTCGGCCATTCTCGAGGTGCGCCGTGCTCCGGGAAAGCTGGCCAACCTTGAAGAGGCTCTCGCCGGGCATCCATTGCAGGGCACATTCGGCATCGGCCACACCCGCTGGGCAACGCATGGCCGCCCCACGGAAGAGAATGCGCATCCCCATCGCGACTGCACGGGCCGGATCGTTGTTGTCCACAATGGCATCGTCGAGAACTATCTTGACTTGAAACGCGAGCTGACCGCTCAAGGCCACAAGTTTGTAACGGAGACGGACACCGAGATCATCGCTCACCTGATTGAACAGGTGCAGAAAGACGCTGTGGCCGCGGGTGCTCCCATTCTGCTGGAAGAAGCAGTACGCCGGGCGGTCAAGCGTCTCACCGGAGCCTTTGCTCTAGGCGTGCTTTCCGCGGCTGAGCCGAACAAGATTGTTGCCGCACGCTTTGGGCCTCCGGTCGTCATCGGCGTCGGCGAGGGCGAGTCATTCGTTGCTTCCGATGTGCCGGGCATTCTGCACCACACGCGCAATATCTATTTTCTTGCCGATGGCGACATGGCGATCCTGACTTCGGCGGGCGTCGAACTTACCGATTTCACTGGCAAGCCGATTCAGCGCGAGCTCACGCGCATTCAATGGGACCCCATCCAGGCAGAAAAGGGCGGTTACAAGCATTTCATGCTCAAGGAAATCTGGGAGCAGCCGCGCGCCATTCGTGACACCACGCTGGGACGCGTATCGCTCGATTCAGGGAAGATCTTTTTGGGCGAGATGGAGATCGATGACGAAGAGCTGGCCATCGCCTCCAGTATCAACATCGCGGCCTGCGGCACGAGCTGGCATGCAGCACTGGCCGGCAAATACATGATTGAGCGCTTGGCGCGCCTCCCCGTCGACGTTGACTACGCCAGTGAGTATCGCTATCGCAATCCGATTCCGGATCGCAATGCTCTCGGCTTGCTGATCACGCAGTCCGGCGAAACCGCCGACACGCTTGCGGCCCAACGCGAGATGAAAAGCCTCGGCTCGAAGACGGTTGCCATCTGCAACGTCGTGGGAGCGATGGTGGCGCGCGAAGCGCACGGCGCGATCTACACTCATGCTGGGCCCGAGATCGGCGTCGCCTCAACGAAAGCCTTCACGGCGCAGCTCACAGCGCTCTTTCTGCTTGCACTCAAACTCGGCCAACTGCGCGGCCGCCTCGACAAGGCACAATCCGTTACGCTCATCGAGGAACTGAGCCGCGTCCCTGCCCGGATTGAAGAGGTTCTTCGCACGCGTTCGGGTCAATGCGAGCAACTGGCAAAAGAATTCGCCAATTCCCGCGACTTTCTCTATCTTGGCCGCGGCATCCATTTCCCCATTGCGCTTGAGGGCGCTCTCAAGCTCAAAGAGATTTCGTATATTCACGCCGAGGGTTACCCTGCCGGAGAAATGAAGCATGGCCCCAACGCACTGATCGATGAAACGCTTCCCGTGGTTGTGCTGACCACGCGCGACGAGTCCGACCCCGCATCCAAATTGCGCTATGAGAAGACACTTTCGAATATTCAGGAAGTGACGGCGCGCTCGGGACGGGTGATTGCCGTTGCCACGGAGGGGGACACCACCATCGCCAACCTTGTTGAGCACGTGATCTATGTCCCGCCGACTTTTGAGTTGCTTTCCCCGCTCATCGAAATTGTCCCGCTGCAACTGCTCGCCTACTATGTCGCAGTCCGCCGCGGGTGCGACGTCGATCAGCCGCGTAACCTCGCCAAATCCGTGACCGTCGAATAGCTTTGTGTGGGCCGCCAGGCGATGTTCTCGAAATCCCCCAGCATCCTGGACGGCTCATCGAGTGCGCACTCCGCAATGGTGCAGGCCACGATCGCCTGAAACCTTGGGCCAGCACTTTGTCATGGAAATGTCGCGGGGCTGTCATTTCATTCGCTGAGCAAGAAATCGTTCAAGCGAATCCCATCGCACTTGCCATCACGAGACTTCTTCTGACTAAGAACGATTTAGGGAATGACAAATTAAAGACATGCGTGTGACAAGCCATCCAGTCGCTTCTTCGTAATCTGACGGCGAGTCACAAATACCACAAAGGTGGCGCATGCAATGATCGACAATTCTCTCCGCCCGCTCTTACGAGTCTCTGCTTTGCTTCTGATCTTCGCCGCGTCCGTCTTCGCGCAAACACCAGGAACCGGCGCGATTCAGGGCACTGTCTTCGATCCATCGGGACGCACGGTGTCGAATGCCAGCGTCGCCATCGAAAATGAAGCTACGCACCTCTCTAGAATTGCCACGACCAATGCAGAGGGCGTGTTCAGTGTGCCTCTCCTTGTACCTGGCTCGTATTCTCTCGTCGTCAAAGTTGCTGGCTTCGAGGAGAAAGACGCCCACTCCGTCGCGGTGGTTGTCAGTGAAACGAGCACGGTTGAATTCCATCTTGTCCTTGCAAAAGTTGGCGAGAGCGTTGAAGTCATCGCGGACGCGGAGATGGCGCAGACGCAAAGTTCCGCTCTCGGACGCGCCGTGGATCAGCAGGCGATCGAAGCCCTCCCCCTGGCCAATCGCAACTACACGCAAATTCTTTCGCTCTCACCCGGTGTTGTGGTTGGCTTGCCGGACGCGACTGAACTGGGCCGAGGAACGCAGGATGTGACGGCCAACGGGCAGAAGACCACTGCGGACAACATTCAGTTCAACGGAGTGGATGCCAACAACCTTTCCCAAAACTCGGCACAAGCCGACGGTGAGGAGGTCGGCGTGGCAGTGCCCGCGCCGGATACCATCCAGGAATTCAAAGTGCAGACTGGCAACTACGATGCTACGTATGGCCGCGGAACGGGCGCCAACGTCGATGTCATCAGTCGTACTGGCACGAATCAATTCCACGGCGCCGCGTGGGAGTTTCTGCGTAACGACGTCTTCAATGCGAACAGTTTCTTTTCGAAACTGACCGACCAGCCGCGCCCTGTGCTCAAGCAGAACCAGTTCGGAGTCACCGTGGGGGGTCCGATCTGGCGCGGTAAGACATTTTTCTTTGGCGCGTATCAGGGACTGCGCTCGAGCAACGGCGAGGGTGATGAGGTAACAGCGACTTTGCCCCAGCTTACCAACGATCGTTCACCTGCCACGCTAGGCGCTGCATTCTGCGCGTACCCGACATATGCTGGCGGAACACAACTCGCCTGCGATGGATCGAACATCAATCCCGTCGCACTTAAGCTGCTGAACTTCAAATTGCCCAACGGTCATTATGCAATTCCCAATCCGCAGATCAACCTCGCCAACTCAGACCCCACCCAGGTTCCCATCGGCGAGTCGACGTATGCCACGCCTGCTACCTATCGCGAAGACCAATACACCGCCAACATCGATCACGCTATTTCACAGAAGAATGAGTTGTCCGGACGCTTCTTCTACTCGCACGCGCCCACGGTAGAGCCATTCTCGCCGAATGCCGCGAATGTGCCGGGATGGGGAACCAGCGAAGTGGACCAGAACGCGATGCTTGTTCTTGCCGATACGCATGTACTGAATCCGAGTCTGGTGAACATCGCTCGTTTCGGCTACATGCGGTTTTCTGGAACCTCCGCCGTTGCGAACCCGATTCTCGCCTCAGACCTTGGCACGGAATCGCCCACCGGGGTTGCGAGTTCGGGAGTCGAAGCCACGGGAATCACCGTGGACGGCCTCTTCACGATCGGCGACGCGGGCACTCCTTTCCAGACGCAGACAACCAACTCTTTCATCTGGCAGGACACGGTATCTCTAACTCGAGGCAGACAATCCATTCGCACCGGCGCTGAAGTGAAGCGTCACGAGGTGATGGTCAATGCGCCGTTCTCGACCAGCGGGCTTCTCGACATTCGCACCTTCGACGACTTTCTACTCGGCCAGAGCGCCGCGCAGAATGGCAGTCCCAACGGCATCAGCAACGTGACGATGAGCGGCGGAAGCTCGGGAGACTTCCGCAAAGACGAACGCTACACCGACTTCGCAACTTTCTTCCAGGACGACATCAAGGTAACGCCCCGCCTCACTCTGAACGCGGGCCTGCGCTATGAGATTTTCAGCCCTCCCTCCGAAATTCACGGCAGGCTCGTCAACTTCGATCCCACCGTCGCCACACTCGCTGCTCCAGCCGCGGGCACGTTCAGCGGCTTCACTGTTTCGTCGAACTTCGAGGGACCGGTCCCTCCCGGTGTCACACAAACCTCTGGGACCGGACTCTGGCCGACCACCTACAACGACCTCTCTCCGCGCCTTGGTTTCTCCTATCGCCTCACCAACAGCCCCACCGCCGTCCTGCGCGGGGGCTACGGCATCTACTTCGATCGGCTCTCCGCCGGACTGGCCGAGAGTCTCCTGAGTAATCCCCCTTTTTCGATCTCGCAGCTCTTCGCTGGAGCGCAGAATGCGGGTGCGACGCTGCAAGCGCCCTTTAGCCCGCTTCTTCCCAACGACTCGAGTTATCCCATCTTCGTCCCGCGCATTCCTGGCGGTGGCCCAACCGTCGTCGGCATGTCCTCGCACTTCACCGAGCCGTACACCGAGGAATACAACTTGAACACGCAGATTCAGCTTGCGCGCGACTACCTGTTTGAGGTGGGCTATGTGGGCACGCGGTCCGTGCACGTCGCCGGATGCGCCGAATTCAACCAGGCATTGCTCGCCAGCCCCACGGCGCCAGTTTATGGAGCGACGAATAACTCGATCGGCAACGTGGTGCAGCGCGCGCCCTATCAAGGTGTAGCTCCCGGTTCCTACAATTGCGCAAGCGAATACAACTCGAATTACAACTCACTGCAGAGCAGTGTGACCAAGCGGTTGAGTCACGGATTCCAGTTCCTCGGCAGCTACACATGGTCGCGCAATCTGGATGAGACCAGCGGCTCGTCGGGGAGCGAGGTTTTTGAGCTATGGCTTCTCACCAATGATCAGCGTAATCCGCGTGGCGACTATGGCCTGACGGATTTTGACCGAACCCATCGCGGGGTATTCAGCCTGACTTACACCACGCCCGCATTCGCGACCATGCCAAGCATGGTGCGCCACGCCGTCACCGGATGGCAAGCCTCCGGCATCTTCGTGGCGCAGTCGGGAACGCCGATCACCATTCTCGATGACAATGCCGGCGCGGTGTACGGCAACTATCCGTTCGAGAATCGCGCACAGCTGAGTGGTACTGCTCGGCCTTCCACTTCCGGGTCGCTCTACTCGCGCGTGATCGGCCAATACTTGAATGCGGCAGCTTTTACCTCTGCCCCGGAGTCGCCGAATGGCACTTCGCCTGCCGACACCGATTTCGGCAACAGCGGCGTGGGCCTGGTTCGTGGACCTGGCCAGCGGAATATCGATATGGCGATCGAGCGAACGATTCCCATCGTCGAATCGCAGAGCCTTCATTTCCGTGCTGAATTTTTCAATCTGACTAACTCGTCGAACTTTGCCAATCCGAACAACACCGTCAGTTCGGGCGCATCGTTCGGGATCATCACGGCGACATCGAATAATCCGCGCATCATTCAGTTGGCGCTCAAATATCAATTCTGATTTATCTCATCCGCAAAGGAAGGATTCGCTTCTGATGGAGAGCACTCTGCCTGCACTGGCGGTACAGACTTTGGATATTCTCACTGTTGAACAAATCAAGGCGGCCTACGCGCGGCGCGAGCCAATCACCTACGCCGATCCGATGCTGGCCCGGACGGAGTTACCCCTGCAACAGACCTTCTATCCGTATGGGTTCCCGTTGCAGGTTTTCACGAACTCGGAGGAAGTGCTCGTTGCCGCGAAAGAATCCTGGCAGGGATTTCGTCAACTTTTCGAAACAGAGCCAATTCGCTTCCACGTAGGAGTGACCGAAGGTGGCTCAGCGGAATGCCCGCCTGCGCCCACGAGCCGAGTGAGAGAGCACCTCTGCTCCCATGTCGCAAACGCAGAGAACTTCGGGGTATCCGATGCGGCGCGGTTCTTCTCTGTCATCTGGCTCGCGCAATCCACGTTGGTCCATCGGAGCTATGTTCGTTACTTCATCCTCGAATCGGCTGCGATGTTTCATCTCGCCGCCCGTCATTCCATCGGCATCCACGCGGCCTGCGTTGAGTTGGAGGGGAATGGAATTCTGTTTTGCGGCGACTCCGGTGCCGGGAAGTCGACGCTAGCCTACGCCTGCGCGCGCGCTGGATGGACCTATGTTACCGACGACGCCAGCTTTCTAGTCAACGGGCGCGACGATAGCCTCGTGGTTGGGAATTGCAGGCAGGTCCGCTTTCGCCCCTCTGCAGAGGATCTGTTTCCTGAGCTGCGGGGTCTGCCAATCCTGCAGCGCGCGGAAATCGGCAAGCCATCTATTGAATGGAACACTGCTCCGCTTGCACGGGTTGCCACATCCTTCTCTTCGCGGATCAAACACATCGTCTTCCTCGACCGCCGCGGAGGGCGCCGCAACGAAATGGTCCCTTTTCCGGCAGAAGTTGCCCGGGCATACATCCTTCAACGGGGAATCGGCGTTCCGGGAATCGCAGCAATGCAAACGGCAGGAGTCGAACGGCTGCTTGATCGCGGCGTCTTCGAATTAAAGTACACAGACCTGGATTGGGCCATCGACCGACTCGCGCAACTCGTGAAAGAAGGTCGATAGTGCAGTCGTTGATTGATGATTCCAGCGCAGAACCGCACCCCGGGGCGACAAGCATGTGGTCAAGACTGCGCTCTTATCCTACCCAGTTCAGCCGCGGCTTCTGGATCTTTTTCGCCGCAGCATTTTTCTTCGACTTTGGGTTCGGACTTTTCTTTTTTCTCTTCAATCTCTATCTCACTGACCTTCACTTCAATGAGAAGATCCTTGGAATTCTCACTGGAACGCTTACGCTCGGTAACGTGGTTGGAACCATCCCCACCACGATTCTGGCCAGACGATTCGGGTTGGAGAAGCTTCTGCTGTTTTGCTTCATCGCGGCGCCTCTCATCTGCATTGTGCGGACCTCTGTTCTTTGGATCCCAGCGCAGATTGGCCTGGCATTTCTCACGGGCATCGCGATGAGCAGTTGGCCCATTTGCTTTTCGCCCGCCATCGCCAAACTTACCAATGAACAGAATCGGCTGTCGGGGTTCAGCATTACCTTTGCCACGGGAATCGGCCTGGGAACATTGGCAGGTCTCGCGGGCGGATATCTGCCGGAGTTCGTGCAGCGCGCTGGGCATCCAGGTTCGCAGGTCGGGAATATTCGCATTGTGCTGCTGCTTGCCTGCGTTGTCGCGTTCATAGGAGTTTGGCCAATTCTCAAACTGCGGCTTGGTACGCCGGACCCGACTGAGCGCCGTCGGATTCGCGTCTTTCATCCAATCCTGCTTTGGTTTCTGCCGCCGTTTGTCATCTGGAATATTGTCACTGGTTCGTTTCCGCCGTTTGCCGCGGTCTACCTGCAGCAACATCTTGGCATGGCGTTGCCTCACGTCGGAGTCATCTTCTCCGTAGCGCAGCTCCTCCAATTCACTGCCGTTTTGCTCTCACCCCTGTTGTATCGAAGATTCGGGAGAATTGTCGGAGTAGGCTTTGCCCAAGCCATGACTGGTGCTGCACTCCTCTGCATGGGCATCACGCATAGCGTTCCCCTTGCCGTCACCTATTATTTCGCCTACTGCGGCATGCAATGGATGACGGGCCCTGGTATTTACAGTTTTCTCATGGACCATATTCCGGACGAAGAACGCAGCACGGCTTCTGCGATTCAAAACATGTCAGGGGCGATTTGCCAGGCTGCCACGGCAGCCATTACCGGCAGCTGCATCGTGCGATTCGGCTATGCCAATGTGCTGTTCGGTAACGCGGGTGCCGCCTTGCTCGCATCGATGCTCTTCATCCTTCTTCTCGGATACGCAACCAGAAGACCCGTGCAAATTGCCTCGTCCGACCCGCAAATGAGCGGCTCTGCACTCTGACCGTTCAAGCAGATTCTCTAATGACAAACCGATGACATTCATCTGACCACCCCCTGACACACATCCTCCCGCGCATCGTTAG
>Ga0181535_10000698_pt1 | contig 48167 bp, 32 predicted proteins | sample PEATcosm2014_Bin_44_FD_119774 | JGI IMG/M metagenome (GOLD analysis project Ga0181535, IMG submission 119774) | Peatland microbial communities from MTU Mesocosm Facility, Houghton, MI, USA - PEATcosm2014_Bin17_30_metaG | ecosystem: Environmental > Terrestrial > Soil > Wetlands > Peat | place... | reverse complement strand
TGTAGACGTGAGGAATGAAGATCGGTCCGCCAACGTTGCCACCGAAGATGTTGTAGTGGGTGCTGGTGCGTGGCGTAACCGGGCTGGAAAGCTTGTTGAAGTAGTTGTTCGCGTCGTAATCGGTGTTGCGGTTGAACTCGTACGCCTCGCCGTGGAACTTCTGCGTACCGCTCTTGAGCGAAAGGCTCATGGTGGCGCCCGAAGAGATACCGTAGTCCGGCGGATAGTTCGATGTCATCATCGTGAACTCGGCAATGGCGTCCTGCGCAGGCATGATGTCCATGCCGCCGGCACCGCCGCGGTCATCGGCCTCACCACCGTCGATCAGCCAGATGTTGTGGTTTTGACGGAGACCGTTCACGCTGATGGTGAAGTTGGATGCCACCGAAGTCGGTGTGTTCGAGTCAGGCAAGGCCGAGCTCACGCCCAGACCCAATGCCGCGAGAGCCGCGAAGTTGCGGTTCTCCGTAGCGATCTGGCTGATCTGCTCGGAGCTGATCAGTGTGCTGACCACGTTGGAGTCGGCCTGCACCGCAAGAGCATCGGCCTCGACTGTGACTGTCTCAGCTTCTGCACCGACTGTGAGCTTCACGTCGGCACGGGCCGTGGACGAAACGTTTACCACGATGCCGTTTTGCGCGTAGCCCTGGAAGCCCTTGGCGGTGACCTTCATGTTGTAGTTAGCGGGGTTCAGGCCGGGAATGTCGTAGAGACCTGTCCCACCACTGGTTGTCGTCTTGCTGGATCCGGTTGCGGGATCGGTAATGGTGATCTTTGCATCCGGGACCACAGCCCCAGTTTGATCGGTGACGATGCCCGTGAGCTCGGAGTTGGCCTGCGCCCAAACGGATAGGCATGCCAACATCAGAAAGCTCAACAGGATTTGTATTCTCCTGCTCATTTGATTCATATGGCCATCCTTTTCAGAGTTGCTTCAAGTTCAGGTACTTTTGCTCGAGCGCGATCTTCGACGCAGACCGCGTTCGGGCGCGGTTCTGTCATGCTTGCTGTCCGGAAAGAACGGCGGAGCCCTCAGGGGCGGGCTTTTCCTGAATGGATCGATCGTTCCAGGCTGGAAAGCAGGAGCCCCGAAATACCCGCTCGAACGGAGTCCACTTCATCCGACACAAACCCCGGCCCTTTCCGAACCCAACCACTATCCCTGAGGCAGATGGCCGGTCACAATAACCAGTCAGAGTTGAATCGTCATAACCACTTTTGGAGATAGTCGCGCAAAGAGGATGGAGTACCGCCCGTTCTTTCACGGCGACAACACGAGTTCAGATCCCGTTGGGGGACGCCAAATCAATCAATCCGATCTACTTGCTGCGTTTCGTTCCCGCCAGGTGCAACACATGGCTCACAAGGGCACCTTCGGTTGGAGCGACCCCGAACGCGGTCCGATTGACACTTCTCCTCTCGATCTTGTATCCATGGTCCCCGCGCTTCATACTCGCTTATTGGAGAGGGGCCAACTTTGAGAGCTCAATTTGGCTTGCTGCATTGGGTTGCGAGGGTGTGCCGTTACGCGACTCGGCTGAAGAACGCGGCTGATCGCGTCCATGCAATCCCCACCGTCCTTCTTATGGCTGCAGGGCTGGTCCTGGCCTCGAACGCTGGCGGTCAGGATGTTCCGTCGGCTCAGATCCAGGCCCCTCGGCCGTGGGGGCAGAATCCGCACGGCATGCGTATTTATATCTGGGCGGGACTCAAATCGCATTTCGCCGGTCAGCACGACTATCCGCAATTCCTCGCAGATTGGAGCAAGATCCTCACCGAGCATGGAGCTGTCGTCGACGGCGCGCTGCACGCTCCCTCCCAGTCTGATCTAGATCAGACAGACGTAGTGATCATCTACAAAGGCGACGCCGCTTATCTCCGTGAGGACGAGAGGATTGCGCTCGAAGACTATGTCAAGCGCGGCGGAGGGTTGGTCAGCTTGCACGATTCGCTGTGTGGCCCCGATCCCGCATTTTTCGCCGCGTTAGTGGGAGGCGCAAAGAAACACGGCGCGGTCAACTACACGCTCGGAGCGCCAATCGCCTACACGGTGACGGATGCTGCCGACCCGATTATGAAGGACATGTCGAACTTCACCCTCTTCGATGAGGCTTTTTACAACATGACCTGGGCTCACGATCCCGGCATCCACGTTCTGGCAACAACGATTATTCCCGGCACGCTGAGCGCCGGTACGCACAAGGGCGAAGTGGTCCCTCAAATATGGACCTATGAACATACCTTTCCCGGCGGAATGCCCGCACGCGCGTTCGTGTGGATGCAGGGACACGAATACGCCAACTTTGCCAACTATCAAATCCAGCAAATGCTGCTGCGCGGCATCGCGTGGGCTGCCCAAAAATCCGTCGACACTCTGGTCGACTATGTGCCGCCGCCATCCACGCGTTCGCAGCCGGTGTTCGGTGTGACGCCCTAGGGTTGCCTCGCCGGCGCATAGGGCGGTTGAGCACCGTTACTTCGCCGTCCAGCCACCGTCGATAAGAATGTCGGTTCCCGTAATAAACCCTGCGGCGTCGGAACATAGATAACAGGCAAGCGCGCCAATCTCTTCGACCTTGCCCCATCGCCCCACCGGAAGATTGGCTAAAAACTGAGCGTTGACTTCCGGGTTCTGCATCAACGCGAGATTCATATCGGTTCCGATCGGTCCAGGGCTGATCCCGTTCACGGTAATCCCATCCGCGGCCAGTTCTAGCGCCAATGCCCGCGTCAACCCCAATAACGCAGCTTTCGCCGAGCTATAAGCCGCGCGTCCGGGCAGCGATATGTGGCTCATGATCGAGCTCAGGTTCAGGATGCGACCGTACCCGGTCCCTTTCATCCCCGGCACAAAAGCGCGGCACATGAGAAAAGTTGCGATCAGGCTAGCGTCCAGCACGCTGCGAAATTCTTCCAGCGTGAAGTCGACAAGATTCTTTCTCACGTTGATGCCCGCGCTGTTGATCAGGATCTGCGCATTGCCGAATCGTGCCTGGACGGCGACCGCGAGCTTTGCGACGTCGTCTTCCCGCGTCACATCAGCGACAAAAACGTCGGCAGTTCCTCCGCTCGCCGCAATGTCTGCCTGCACCTTTTCCAAACGTGCGCGATCGCGCGCCACGAGCGCTATCTGGGCGCCTGCGTCCGACAAGGCCTTCGCCATTGCCTCGCCAAGGCCCCGGCTGCCACCTGTAATCACCGCAGTCCTGCCCTTCAGATTGATTTCCATCACTCTTCGCTCCTGTGCCTTTGTCATTCCCTGGGAAAGGCTGCCCTTCAACTTGTCGCCGAAGGGGCATTCAGTTGTTGCTCCCGCTGCCGGCGCGCCGATTCCGGATCGAGATAGAGCCAGCACGCCGCCGAAATAACCGACGCTGTCGCCATGCAACTGATCAGCAGATTCCACCCGCCGGCTCCCGTGCCCATTCGTTGCAGGATCATTCCGCCCACAACCGGTGCAACAAAGCCTCCCAGGTTTCCCAACATGTTCATCGCCGCCGCCACCGTAGCTGTGTATCCTCCGCCGATCTCGACGCACGCGTCCCAGGAAATGGGCATGGTCATATCGCTGGCGAAACTCGCCAGTCCCATCACGATCATCGCCGGAAACACGGCTTGAATGCGCGTGAACGCGATCAGCAGCACTGCTGTCGCAGCAAACCCGCAAAAAGCGATTGCCCGCTTCGGGAGTCGCCGCGACGAAATCCCACCGACCAACGATCCAAAGCCACCAAACAGCAGCGGCAACACCGAGAGTGCAGCCGCGCGCTCCGGCGATTGTCCTCTTCCTTCGCGCAAATAGGTGGGCAGCCAGGTGATGTAGAAGTACCAGACACAAGAGAAGCAAAAGTATTGCAGCACGAGCAATGCAACCTGACGCGTCAGCAGGAGCGACAGCCAGCCCTGCCCCACCGTACGTGTCGTGACAACGCGCGATGCGGCAAGCATCTCCAGTTCTGCCTCATTAACGGCGCGGTGCTGAGCAGGATCGTCCTTGAACCATGCCAGGAAGATGGCGCACCATACAAGCCCCAGTGCCGCGAACCCAACAAATGCCCATCGCCAGCCGAACCACTGGATGCACAGTAGCGTCAGCGGCGGTGTTGCCGCGCCGCCCCATCGCGTACAAGCCCACATCAACGACTGCGCTGGCACACGTTCGCGAGCCGGAAGCCATGTGCTCAGCATGCGTGTCAGGTTGGGGAAGCATCCCGCCTCGCCCGCTCCAAACAGGAATCGAACGGCGACGAGCGATGCCACGCTCCATGCGGCGCCGGTGAGGGCCGTGAAAGCAGACCAGGCCAGCACGATCTGCGCCAGCGCGCGCCGCACGCCCATCCGATCGCCGAACAGCCCCATCGGAATTTCAAAGAGCGCATAGGCGAGGCCGAACGCCCCGAAGACCCAACCCATTTGCTGTTTCGAAAGGTGCAGTTCGTGGGAAATCGGAATGGCCGCGCCAGAAATCGCCACGCGTTGCACGTACGATAGTACGGCGAGCCCGATCGCCAGCAGCACGACGCCATATCGCGCGCGGCTCTGCTTCATGGGTGCAGGCTCCAGGCGTAGAGGCTTCTGCCGGCGCCAAAGACAATGTACTGCTTTCCATCGAGCAAATAGGTGATGATGCCGCCGGATTCATTGGCATCCAATTCGTGATGCCACAGAATCTGCCCCTTATCGGCGCTGAAGATGATGATGTTTTTCTGGTCGTCGCCTGAGATGAGTAGATTGCTCGCGGTGGTCAGAATGCTCGGGCCCACCGTGGTCGGTGCATCGTTCAGGTTTGGGTAGGCGTGCTGCCACACAGCGTTTCCGGTGAGCGGATCGATCGCCTGCAGCACTCGGACCGTGCACCCGATACCGACGCCTGTACCCCCGTAGCCGGAAGGCTTGTCGCTATTGTCCGTTAGGTAATAGATCGCCTTGCCTTCTGTTGAGTTCACGTAGACAAGCCCCGTCTTCGGGCTGTACGCCGGTGCCGGCCAGTTCGACGCGTTCACAATGTTGATGGAGCCGCCCACGGACGGATCCTTGTCGGGAATGGGGATCGGTTCGCCTTCCGCCGACAGTCCAGATGAATAGTCGAGCGGCACATATGGTTTGACGACCAGGTATTTTCCGGTCACGCGATCGAGTGTCACAAAGAATCCGTTCCGCGCGGCCTGGGCAAGCCGTTTTTCAGGCTTTCCGTTGATCGTGCGATCGAACAGAATCGGCGCCGTCGTGTTGTCGAAATCGTGCGTATCGTGGGGCGAGACCTGGAAGTACCACTTCAGCTTTCCTGTATCCGCGTCGAGCGCGACGATCGCTTCAGTCCATAGATTCGCGCCGGGCCTTCCCTGGCCTGCAAACACCGGATTCGTATTTCCCGTGGGCCAATAGAGCAAATTGAGATCGGGATCATACGTTCCAGGCATCCACGTCATTCCGCCGCCATGGTCCGATGCTGTCTCGTTCGGCCACGTTTTCAGCGCAGGATCGCCGGCCCGCGGTGTCGAGAACCAGGTCCACTGCAGGTCCCCGGTCTCCGGGTCGAACGAATCGAGAAAGCCCGGCATGTCCATGGCGTCCCCGCCCACCCCGACAATGACGTGGTTCTTCACGATCAGGGGCGCCGAGGTGGAGAAGTATTGCTTGCGCGCGTCCGCGTAATTCTTCTTCCACAGTTCCCTGCCGGTGTTCGCATCGAGCGCGATCAGCCAATTGTCCGGAGTCTGGAAGAAGATGGTAGTCTTCCAGATGCCGACGCCGCGCTGTCCGACTAGGTGCCCGCCGTGGTCGACCCAGTCGTAGTGCCACAGCTCTTTTCCGGTCCGCGCATCGAGTGCCCGGAGGTGATCGGGAATGGTCACGTAGAGCACCCCGTTCACCAACAGGGGCGTGCATTTGATGATCGGTATCGGCGCACCGCGCTGTGCTCCGACTTCGGTAATCCGGTAGACCCATTGCGTCTCGAGCCGGTTCAAATTGGACGGGCGAATCTGGGTGAGCGTGCTGTAGCGCGCACCACTATAGTCGCCGTTGAAGGTGGGCCAGCTCGCGACTGGCGCTTGCCCGATTGTGTTGGGGTCAACCGACACTGTTGAGGTGTGAAGCGCTGCGCCCATAAGGGACGCCGTGGCAATCGCCGCACACAACTGCAAAGTGAGATTCATTTCCTGGTCTCGAGGTACGCGGTCACGTTGTGCATGTCGTCGTTCGTCAGTGTCATCACAATCTGCTGGTGCGGCGTCAGCGGATCGTTCAGGTGCACGTCCACATGAGGCCCACGATCGATCGTGTGGGCTCCGCTCGATGCGTCTACTAGCGTGATCTGAAAATCGCTGATCTGTGTGACGCGGCCCGCAAATGTTCCCTCGGGCGTCTTCACTTGCGCCGTCACGTTTTCCGCGCGCGCCGGCCAGATCCAGTTGCGCTGCAGTTGGTCTGGAGAGCGGAATCCGCTCGCAATGTGTGCGAAGGTCTTTGGCGTGTGGCACGACATACAATGGCCTTCCACATAGGTCTTCCCATCTTCTGGATTCCCAACCAGGATGTTCAGAACCTGATAGGTACCGCGATTCGCCACATCTTCCACCTGCACATGCAGAAACTCGGCGATGTTAGTCAGCTCCTCATTCGACATGGTTCCGAATGCAGGCATGCCCTTTGCGACGCTGCCCTCCTTGAGAAAGGGCGTCAGGTGTTCCCCGTGATCGTCAGCAAGAACGAGGTCCGACGTGATGAGGCTCGGCCCGGTCGCGCCGCGAGCCGTTGGTCCATGGCAAAAAGCGCAGTTCCGCACAAAGAGCGGCCCTCCACGCGCGGCCGCAGCTTTGTCCGGCTCAGCCCCCAGTCCCAGAAATGTGCGTGTCGCAGCTGCCCGCTGCTCGGGGGTCATATTCCGATAGCTCTGCTGCAGGCCTTCCTGGCCGCCCGTCTGGGATTGCTGGCCAATAGCCAGAATCGCGACGAAGCCGGCACACCAGACGAGCAATGTGGCGCCAATCAAGGAGCGCACTGTACGTTTCCCTTGTCCTTTCTGGCCCGGACGCTAAAAGCAAGTGCTTCTTGCAGGGGTCAATCCGCCTTCATTCAGGTGCAGATCGGGCGTGCCGGGGTTTCAATTGGCTGCTCGGTGCAAGGCAGCACCGACCGCAGTATACAAACCGATAGCGATTGGAGCATGGCCATTCGCGAGATCGTCGCATGGGGTGGTTGCAAAAGGACTCAGCCGAAGCGGGAGCATCGGTCCTTGACAAACGCATTTTAGGCATAATATTGTTATGCCTATGAAAGATAGGCCTGATTCGGTTACGCCTTCCGGCGCTCTTCACTTGGTGATTTTGCGTGTTCTCCAGTCCGGCTCGCTGCACGGGTATGCGATTGCGCAGCGCATTCACGTGCTTTCAAGCGAGGTACTGGGCATCGAAGAAGGATTACTCTACCCAACGCTTCAACGAATGCTGGTCAAGGGGTGGGTTGTGGCGGAGTGGGGCGTTTCGGAGACCAACCGAAGAGTGCGCTTCTACCGCTTGACCCAGGCGGGCCGCAAGCAGCTTGAATCGGAGTTGAAGAGTTACGACCGCCTTACCCGCGCCATCCAGGAGATCCTTCGCACCGCATAAGCGAAAGGCGAAGAGGGAGGCCAAGCATGGGCGAACTGTTCCGCCGTATACGCTACCTCATCAACCGGCGACGCTTCGACGCGGAGCTGGCCGGCGACATGGAGTTCCACCGCGAGATGGCCGCGCGAGCAGGCCGCAGAAACTTCGGAAACGCGTTGAGAATTGAGCAGGCCGCGCGCGAGGCCTGGGGATGGGCCTGGCTCGACGACTTGTCGCATGATTTGCGCTACGCGTGGCGCGGGCTCACACGGTCGTACGGGTTTTCGTGCACCGCGATTCTGACGATGGCACTGGGTATCGGGGCCACCACAGCGGTTTACAGTGTCATCGATGCGACGCTGCTTCATCCGCTGCCCTATCCAGACTCGGAGCAGCTGGTACGGATTGAGGACGATCTTACCGGCATTCATGCGCCTGACGCGGGAATATCCGTCCCTGAATTTTGGGACCTTGAAAAGTCCGGCATTTTCCAGTACGTCTCCCTGATTGGTGGAGGGTCGGTGAATCTGACCGGCTCTGCACGCCCATCGCGCATCCAGTTCGAACCGGTCACGCAAGGCTATTTCGCGCTGCTTGGGGTGAAGCCTGAGCTTGGCCGTACGTTCGATCCCAATGATCGGACACCTGGCTTCACGCTAGACGTGGTCATCAGTGACGCGCTCTGGAAGGATTCCTTCGGCGGGGATCCAAGTATTCTCGGCCGCAGTTTGCGACTCGACAACGACACGTATCGGATCATCGGCGTCATGCCTGCCGGATTCCACGATCCGGGGCGAACGCCCGCAGAGCGCAACACGGACTTGTGGGCCGCGACTGGATTTGCTGCGGCGCCAGTACCACCGCCAACGCGTGAATCGAGGCTCAGGCTAAGCGTCATCGCGCGGCTCAAGCCCGGGCTCTCGCTTTCCGTCGCACAGAGCCGTCTGGACGCCTTAGTGGCGTCGCTCAAGCTGCAATACCCAGCTGACTATCCTGCTCAGACAGGCTGGGCGATCCGAATCGAACCCTTGAGTGAGAGCATTGTGGGCAACATCCGGCAGTCAATCATCTTGTTGTTCGGCGCCGTGGGGTTGGTCTTACTCATCGCCTGTGTGAACGTCGCCAATCTGGTGCTGGCGCGTGCGAGCGGCAGGGCACGCGAAGTTGCGGTTCGCCAGGCAGTCGGAGCAACAAGAAATCGGCTCATCCGCCAACTGCTCACCGAAAGCCTCCTGCTCTCGACGCTCGGCGGGATCATGGGTCTGCTGACTCTGGCCTTCACCAAATCTTTTCTGCTTCGAATGGTCCCCGATAGTTTTCCGCGGATGAACAGCATTTCGATTAACTGGAACGTGCTCTTGTTCGCTCTAGCTGTCTCGGTGACTGCGGGAGTGATCTTCGGCTTAGCTCCGCTGCGGCTCACGAAACAGTTGAATGTCATGAATGCGATCCGGCAGGAAGGAAGAGGGACGGCGGGCTCGGCGGATCGCGCGCGCGTGCGTCGCATTCTCGTGATCACGGAGTTCGCTCTCTCACTGGTGCTGCTGGTTGCAGCCGGTCTTCTTCTGCGAAGTTTCTGGGAATTGTTCAAGGTTCAGCTTGGCTTCAATCCAGAACATGTGCTTTCTGTGCAGACGTGGTTGCCCGTCCCGAACGACCCGAAGAGCGATATCTATGGAACCGCAACTCAGGAAGCACCCCTGGTGCGTGAAATACTGCGCCGGAATCGCGCGCTGCCTGGAGTGGAAGAAGTCGCCGTAGCCGACCTGGCCGCTCTTCCGCTCGGCCACGGGCGCAACGATGTCAATCTGATCCCTTTTGTGCGTGAAGGGAGCGAGATGCAGCGGAGTCAGGCGCCCATCGTCAGCACCGCGATCGTTTCGCCCGAGTACTTCCACCTGCTGAGCATTCCCCTGCTGCGGGGCCGAGCTTTCTCCGACCAGGACGTCGAAACGACTCCGGCGGTCGCTGTAATCAACCAGGCAATGGCACGGACTTACTGGCCCAACAGCAATCCTGTGGGCAAGCGCTTTCAGTTGAGACAAACCGCGTGGATTACCGTGATCGGAATGATCGCCGATGCTCGAACTGAATCTCCGGCACAGGCGGGCGTACCTCAGATCTACATGAGTGTGTACCAGCGGCGCGCTAAGGATCTGGCCATGTTCGTACGCGGACAATTCGACCCGAGTGCGATCGCTGCCCAGGTTCGCGAACAGGTTCAGTCGATTGATGCCGAGCTTCCGGTATTTGGTGCACAGACACTCGACAGCGTGTTGTCCGATTCGCTCTCTGCCCGGCGATTCTCGCTGCAGATCGTCGGATTATTCGCCATCGTGGCATTGCTGCTTGCCGTGCTCGGAGTCTATGGAACGATCTCCTACATGGTTGGGGAACAAACCCGAGAAATCGGCATTCGTCTCGCGCTCGGTGCCGATCGCGGCACGATCTTGACCATGATTCTGGGGCAAGGGCTCCGCCTCGCAACGGGCGGCGCAGCAGTGGGGCTTGTGGGAGCCCTTCTCGCCACGCGGTTGATGTCCGGGCTGCTCTACGGTGTGTCGCCCTTCGATCCCATTACGTTTGTGAGTGTCGCGGTGGTGCTCACTGTTGTTGCTCTCGCCGCCTCTTATCTGCCTGCGCGACGAGCGATGCGGGTCGACCCCGTCAAGGCACTGCATTACGAATAGCAAGAAGCAACGCCAGAGAGAGTGGGCAAGCCTAGCCTTGTTGTCTACCGAAACCTCGAAAACCACCCACATTTATGGACGATTCCTCAAGCGGATTTGTTCACGCAAACGACTCGATCCAACCCGCGCCCGACTTCTATACTGGTGCAGATCGTCATTTGCAGACGACGATAGGAGCCATCATGTCTAACGAATCGAAGTGCCCGTACTCGGGCAGCGTACTCGCGCACACTACGGCAGGAGCAAAGGGCAACCGGGACTGGTGGCCTGAACAACTGAACCTGGATCTACTGCATCAGCACCCTTCTCTGTCCAATCCCATGCACGAAGATTTCAACTACGCCGAGGAGTTCAAGAGCCTTGATCTGGATGCGGTGATGAAGGATTTGCACGCCTTGATGACGGACTCTCAGGACTGGTGGCCGGCTGATTTCGGCCACTACGGCGGGCTCTTCATTCGCATGGCGTGGCATTCCGCGGGTACTTACCGGATCTACGACGGGCGCGGCGGCGGCGGGCGCGGCGCGCAACGGTTCGCGCCGCTCGATAGCTGGCCCGACAACGTGAGCCTGGACAAAGCGCGCCGGCTGCTGTGGCCGATCAAGCAGAAGTATGGCCGCAAAATCTCCTGGGCCGATCTGATGATTCTGGCTGGCAACGTGGCGCTCGAATCGATGGGTTTCAAGACTTTTGGATTCGGCGGTGGCCGTGAAGACATCTGGGAACCGGAGGACGTGGATTGGGGTCCAGAGACAACGTGGCTGGGCGACAAGCGCTACAGCGGCGACCGTGAGCTGGCGAACCCGCTGGGCGCTGTGCAGATGGGCTTGATCTACGTAAATCCAGAGGGCCCGAATGGCAATCCCGATCCGGTGGCGGCGGCGAAAGATATCCGCGAGACCTTCGCGCGGATGGCGATGAACGATGAAGAGACGGTTGCCCTGATCGCCGGCGGCCACACCTTCGGCAAGACCCATGGCGCGGGTGCCGCGAGCCACGTCGGTCCCGAACCGGAAGCAGCGCCTATCGAGGAGCAGGGACTGGGCTGGAAGAACAGCTATGGTACCGGAGTTGGCAAAGACGCCATCACCAGCGGCCTCGAAGTGATCTGGACCAGCACGCCGACCAAGTGGAACAACGATTTCTTCGAAAATCTTTTCGGCTTCGAGTGGGAGCTGACCAAGAGCCCTGCCGGCGCGCACCAGTGGCAGCCCAAGGGCGAGGTCGGCGCCGGTGATATGGTCCCCGACCCGTTCGACAAGTCCAAGCGCCGTCTGCCGACCATGCTGACCACGGATCTTTCTCTGCGGTTCGACCCTGCGTATGAGAAGATTTCACGCCGGTTCCTGGAACACCCCGATCAGTTCGCCGATGCCTTCGCACGCGCCTGGTTCAAGCTGACGCACCGCGATATGGGTCCGATCTCCCGCTATCTCGGTCCTCTGGTGCCGAAGGAAGTGCTGATCTGGCAGGACCCAGTCCCCGCCGTGGACCATCCGCCGATCAACGATCAGGACATCGAAACGTTGAAGGCCAAGGTGCTGGCATCTGGCTTGTCAATCCCTCAGATTGTCACCACCGCATGGGCGTCTGCGGCGACCTTCCGCGGCAGCGATAAGCGGGGGGGCGCAAACGGTGCGCGCATTCGACTCGCGCCACAAAAGGACTGGGAGGTGAACCAACCGGGTGAACTGGCCAAAGTGCTTTCGAAGCTGGAAGCCATTCAGAAGGAGTTCAACGGATCGCAGTCCGGCGGCAAAAAGGTTTCACTCGCCGATCTGATTGTGCTGGCTGGCTCCGGAGCCGTCGAAGCCGCAGCCAAGAAGGCCGGTCATAGCGTGAAGGTTCCCTTTGCGCCGGGCCGCACGGACGCCTCGCAAGAGCAAACCGACGCGGCGTCATTCGCCGTGTTGGAACCAAAGGCAGACGGGTTCCGCAACTATACCTGCAAGGGACTCGAGAGCCACGCAGCCTACTTGCTGCTGGATAAGGCGCAATTGCTGAACCTCACCGCTCCGGAGCTGACTGTGCTGATCGGTGGTCTGCGGGCGCTGGGTGCAAACTACGGGCAGTCTACACACGGCGTGTTCACCAAGCGGCCTGAGACGCTGACCAATGATTTCTTCGTGAACCTGCTCGACATGGGGACGAAGTGGCAGAAGTCCGCGACCTCCGAAGGGGTATTGGAAGGACGCGATCGCAAGACGGGCGCGATCAAGTGGACCGGGACTGTCGTCGATCTCGTTTTCGGTTCGAACTCCCAGCTGCGCGCCGTTGCCGAAGTGTATGCGAGCAGCGATGCGAAGCAAACTTTCGTGCAGGACTTCGTGGCTGCCTGGACGAAGGTGATGAACCTGGATCGCTTCGACCTGAAGTGATCCCAATGGGCGGCCTGAAGAAGGCCCTAGGTGTAGCGCGGTCCCGAGCGCGCAGCATTTTCCGCCGCGCGCCCGGAGCCCCGCTTTTATTGCAGGCTGACCTGCTGGTGCAACGGTAGATCCTGCGATGATCCGCCTACCTGCACGCTGTAGCTCCCCGATACGAGCTTCCATGAATCGCTAGCCTCGTCGTAGACCGTAAGGCGATCGCGATCGACCGGTACAGTGACGTGCTTTTGCTCGCCCGGGGCGAGGTCCACCCGCGTCCAGCCGATCAGCCTCTTGGGCGGCTCGCCAGCAGCGTCAGGAAAGCCAGTATAGACCTGCGCAATTTCCGTGCCAGCGCGCTTGCCCGTATCCTTCACCGTAAAGCTCACGGCAAGACCGTCGCTACTGCTCACAGTCAGCCCCGAGTAGGCATAGCTGGTGTAGGAAAGCCCAAAGCCGAAGGGAAAGAGTACAGCCTTCTTTTCCGCGTCGTACCACTTGTATCCAACCTTCAACGCTTCGTCGTAGGTGGTCTGAAAAGGCGGCAGCCCCTTTGCCATCCGGGCCATGCGGGCCGATATGTCCCCGCCTCCGCCAAAATTCATCTGCGACTCCGGCGGCGGCATCACCAGCGTCGGATGCGGCAAATCGGCATCGCTCTTGGGGAAGGTGATGGCGAGTTTGCCGGTTGGGTTCACTTTGCCGGTGAGGATGTTCGCGAGAGCCTCTGCGCCACGGATGCCTGGATACCAGGCCTCGACGACACCAGCAACCTTGTCGATCCATGGCATGGTGGCAGGGCTGCCCGTCTCAAGCACGACGATGGTTCTTGGGTTCACGGCAGCAACAGCCTCGATCAGTGCATTCTGCTCGTTCGGTAGATCGAGGGTGGGAAGATCGAATCCCTCTGACTCCCACTGCCAGGCAAAGACGATGGCGACATCTGCCTGTTTGGCCGCCGCTGCTGCGGCAGCAACGTCTTCACCGGGGTAGTAGCCCACTTTGGCGATGGGCAGAGCGACGGTGAGTGCGCGCAGCGGCGAACTCGGCAGCCACTGTTGCCGCAGGAACCTGGCCATGGGATTGTTTCCCGGTGGCGGAGGCGGAACAGTCGAGCCGCCCGGTGCATCGACTTGCGCCGAACCGCCGCCTGTCAGGACTCCCGCATCTGCATGTCCACCGATCACGGCGACGGTGTGTACTGTTGCGCCCAGGGGTAGAACTGCGTGCTCGTTTTTGAGCAACACGATGCTCTTCTCTTCGAGGCTCTGGGCCAGCTCCGCGCCCTTTTCAATATCGGGCACCTGCTTTACGACCGGATGGTCGAAGAGGCCGCTCGCAAAGATGGTCCGAAGCACGCGGTGCACGTGGTCGTTCAGCTCATCCTGCGAAACCGCGCCCGAATCTACCGCCGCCTTCAGCTCGTCCCCAAAGAAAGTCTTTGCCGGCTGCTCCATGTCCAAGCCCGCATGCGAGGCCTTTGCCGAAGAGTGCGTGCCGCCCCAGTCGGAGAGCACGAAGCCCTTGAAGTGAAAATCCTTCTTGAGCACCTCATTGAGCAGATAGTCGTTTTCGCACGCGAAGTCGCCATTCACACGGTTGTAAGAGCACATGACCCCGCCCGGCTCGGCGACGCCGATCGCAATCTCGAAGGCGCGCAGGTCGGTCTCGCGCATGGATCGTTTGTCGATGTTGGCGTTCACGGCGTTGCGGCCACTCTCCTGATCGTTGATGGCGTAGTGCTTCAGATCGCCGATGATGAACTGCGACTGTGCGCCCTTGACGAAGTTGCCGGCCAGCATGCCCGCCAGCAGCGGGTCCTCGCCCTGATACTCGAAGGTGCGGCCATTTTTCGGTTCGCGGGTCAGGTTCACACCGCCGCCGAGCGTCATGCTGTAGCCCTCATTGCGAAGCTCGCGTCCAATCAACTCACCGTAGTCAAAGGCTGCTTGCGGATCCCAGGCCGAAGCCGCAGCCAAATTATTGGGCAGGGCGGTTGAATAGCGCCCCATGGCCGCTCCGCGGGTCACGCCATAGGCCGAGTCGGCCATCTGGATCGCGGGAATCCCGAGCCGCGCAATGGAGTTGGTGTAGCCGGCGCCACCATTGGACTCGGTAGGGCCCGAGTTCGCGCTGAAAAAGGGCATCCCCTGTCCGTGCAGCAGGGAGATCTTCTCGTCGAGGGTCATTTCTTTGATGACCATGTCGGCACGCTCATCCGGCGACAGGTTGGCGTCGGACCAGGAGTAATGCTTTGGTTGGGGCATTCCGGGAAATTGGGCGACACACCAATGCGCCATGCAGAAAGCGGCCACCAGAGTGACCGCATGGAAAACTCGCTTCGTCTGGACTCCAATTGCCATCCCTACTCCTTCTCTGTGAATCAATAGGCGGGGGAATTCTAGTATGGAGACGTAGGAATACACACCCCTAGACGCACAATTCTGTTGTTTCCCGGCAAGAAGAATTCGTGCCCCGGAAAGCCTTAGCCAGAGTTCGTCGACTCAGACTCCACTCTTCGAACGGGTCGAAAAGAAGGCATCGAAAATGAGCCCGAGAAGTCGACGAAGGCCCTTCTCCGAGAGAACTGCAGGCTCGAAATAGCTTTCCAGAATCAGGCCCGACAGAATTGGCGCCAGGGCGACAATCGCCAGATCGTTGTCCGTCTTCTGCTCTGCGATCAACTTCCCGAACATTTCCGCGTCAGACGCGGCGTTCCGTGGCGGCTTGGCCATCTCGAACGCGTTGCGGAGCCGTTCCTTCGACTCCGGGTGACGAAGGGCGAACAGCTTGAATTCGAGTGTAAGGATAGGCCAGGTTTTGTCCTGCGCAAGCCCGACGTAGAATTCGCGAAAAACCTGCAGACGCTGCTTGCGGTTCTTGCAGCTCGCGAGGCTGCTCACCAGCCTCTCAATATAGGTGCGGGTTCGATGCTCGAACAAAGCCAGGAAGAGATCTTCCTTGCTCTTAAAGTGGGTGTAGACCGCCCCCTTGCTCCTTCCCGCTGTAGCCGCAATTTCATCGAGCTGGGCGGTTTCGTAACCCTCCCTGACGAAGACTTCCTCGGCCGCATCGAGGAGGCGGGTCTGGGTCTCCTGGGTCCGAAGCTGTTGTCTGCTTGGAGTTTCGATCGACATCTCCCTCCATTTAACCATCGACTCAACGTCGACAGTTTTCCTTCTTGACAAAAAACTGACTGGTCAGTATGTTTTTCAGTATGCCACAGGCTGCCGCAAAACTCGAGCTGCTTTCTACCGCCCCCGCCCAAAAGAAGACCACCCGCGTCCTCATTGCCGGGCTGGTTGCTCTGCTGGCCTGCGGCGGTGCGACCGGGTGGGGCGTGTATGCAAGCGGATTCGAGTCGACCGACGACGCGCAGGTCGATGGGCACCTGAACATGGTGAGTGCGAGAATCTCCGGCACGGTCGGGTCGGTCTACGTTGCGGACAATCAGGTCGTCGAAGCCGGCCAGTCTCTCGTGGACCTCGATGCCAGCGAGCAGAAGGCCGCGTACGCTCAGGCCAAGGCACAATATGACCAGGCTGTCGCACAGTTGAATTCGCAACGCCCGAACCTTGCCATTACCGAAGCAAACAACACCGAGGCAACGATCTCTGGAGACGCGGGACTGGCCCAGGCCAAGGCTGCATCGGCTGCTGCATCGCAGGATCTGGCCAGCGCCTCAGCTAAGATGGCCGAGGCAGAAGCGCTTCGCACGCGCGACGACGCCGATCTGCAGCGATACGAACAGCTCTTCCAGGGCGGCACCATCTCTCGCCAAGACTACGAGCGCGCGATTGCCACAGCGCGATCTTCGGACGCGAATGCAGCGGCGGCGAAAGCCAATGTCGAATCCGTGGAGATGGTCGTGGAGCAACGCAGAGCCGACATCGAAACTCAGGCCGCAAAGCGCAATCAGATTGCCCACACGGCGCCCCGTCAGCTCGCGATCCGGCAGGCCGATCTCGAGACCGCACGGGCCAACGTCGAAGTCGCGGCGGCGCAACTCCAGCGTGCGGCGCTCAGCCTCAGCTTCTGCCATATCGTTTCTCCTGTCCGTGGCGTCGTGACCCAGAGGAGCGCCGAGATTGGGAACCGCGTAAGCGAAGCGCAGCCCTTGATGATGATTGTGGCCACAGGCGATACATGGGTGACGGCAGACTTCAAAGAAACGCAACTGACAAGAATGCAGGCCGGGCAGCGGGCGAAAGTCCACGTCGATGCGTTGAAGAAAGACTTTGAGGGCACGGTCGAAGGCATTCCCGGGATCACGGGTGCGCGCAGCAGCGTACTGCCGCCGGAGAACGCGACCGGAAACTACATCAAGGTCGTGCAGCGGATGCCGGTCCGCATTCGCCTCAACGCGAGTCAGGATACTCTGGATCACCTCCGGCCTGGCATGTCGGTCGAGGCCACGGTAGGTCTCAGATGAGTTCGGCCGCGCCCCGCTTCAATCCCTGGGTCGTGGCCATGACGGTCACGCTGGCGACGTTCATGGAGGTTCTGGATACCTCCATCGCGAACGTTGCCTTGCCGCACATTGCGGGGAATCTCGGAGCGACAGCAGACGAGAGCACATGGGTGCAGACGAGCTATCTGGTTTCGAACGCCATCATCCTTCCCATGAGCGGATGGCTCTCGACGCGTATTGGCCGCAAGCGCTTTTACATGACGTGCGTGGTACTGTTCACGATGAGCTCAATGCTGTGCGGACTGGCGACCACCCTGCCGATGCTCATCTTGTTCCGCGTCATGCAGGGACTGGGCGGCGGAGGACTCGGTCCAAGCGAGCAAGCAATCCTGGCTGACACCTTTACCCCTCAACAGCGCAACATGGGCTTCGCCATCTACGGCATGGCGATCGTCGTGGCACCGGCGATCGGGCCGACTCTGGGCGGCTGGATCACCGACAACTATAGCTGGCACTGGATCTTCTTTATCAATGTCCCGATCGGCATCCTCTCGCTATTTCTCACCCAACGGGTGGTCCACGATCCGCCGCACGTTCTGTCGGCGCGCAAAAAGCAGGGAGAGAATACAGACTACTTCGGCATCGCGACCATTGTGGTTGGCGTCGGGCTGCTGCAATACGTGCTCGACAAGGGCGAGCAGCTCGAGTGGTTCGATTCGAGTGTGATCCGCGTGGCATTTAGCGTTGCGGCAATTGCGTTGGTTGCGATGGTCTGGCGTGAATGGACCTGCGCGCACCCCGTGATTCAGCTTCGCCTGCTCAAGAGCCGGAACTTCGCTTCGTCAACGCTCTCGAATTTCACCCTGGGAATGGTCCTGAACGGATCCACCATTCTGATCCCGCAGTTTCTCCAGTTACAGCTGGGTTATTCCGCCGAAAGGGCCGGCTGGGCATTGTCTCCGGCGGGTCTCGCATTGGCAGTGCTCATGCCCGTCGCGGGAATCCTGGGGAGCAAGTTCGATCCTCGCCGAGTGATCGCGGTCGGATTTCTACTGACTTCGGCAAGCATGTTCTGGATGATGCGCATCACGCCGGATGTCGATTTCACCCACATTGTCTGGATGCGTATCTTTCAGGTTGTCGGTCTGCCCCTGATCTTCATCCCCATCAGTACACTTGCTTACGTCGGCATGCGGCAAGAGGACAACAACCAGGTCTCCGGCATCAGCAACTTCGCCCGCAACCTTGGCGGCGCGATCGGCGTTTCGTTTCTGGTTTCCTATCTGACGCGTCACCGCCAGATCAGCCGTGTCGATCTGATCGCCCATCTGCAGCACGGCAATATCTTCTTCGACCGGTATCTGAACGCTCTGCAGCACTCCGCAATCCAGGCGGGCAGCAGCGCTGCCGATTCGGGTCAGCGTGCGCTTACCCTTCTCCAGCAGCTCGTCGACTCACAGGCCAATGTACTTGCCTTTATCAGCGCATTCTTTGTTCTTGGAGTCATTGTTGCGCTTCTTATTCCGCTTCCCTTCCTGATGAAACGGCCAACTCCAGAGGAGATGGCAGGGTTGCACGGCATGCATTGACAACTCCACCCACAAACGAGGATTTTGAGAGGTCCACTCTTAACACGTAGGAAAGGCCGTTGGAATGACAAATCGCATTGCTTCTTCGATTGCACTCGCAGTTTCTCTCCTGTCCGGTTCGTGGGCCCTCGCGCAGATTCCGGGAATGAATCCGCCGAAACACTATCCGTGGTCTGACAAGAGTCTCTCTCCTGATCAGCGGGCCGACCTAGTCATCAAAGAGCTGACCCTGGATGAGAAGATCCAGATGCTGCACGGCCTTGGCTGGCAAACCATCTTCGCCAAACCTGAGTCCGGACCGGGAACCCGCGCCATCTCAACTTTGGGCTTCATCTCAGGAGTTCCACGGCTCGGAATCCCCGACCTGCAGATGACGGATTGCGTGGAAGGCGTCTCTGGAGCAGGGGTAGCGGGCCGCTATGCGACCGCTTTGCCCTCGGCTGAAGCGATGGCGGCAGCGTGGGATCCGGCGCTTTCTTATGAAATAGGCACGATGATCGGGCACGAAGTGCGAGGCATGGGATACAACATGTCGCTGGGCTCGGGCATCAACATGATTCGCGAACCGCGCGACGGCCGCACGTTTGAATACAAGGGAGAGGACCCACTTCTCGCGGGTACATTGGCAGGACAGGAATTGAAAGCAGAGAAGGCCCTGCACATCATCACCGACCTGAAACACTACGCGGTAAACGACCAGGACGCTGGACGCACAACCGTGAACGCGATCATCAGCAAGCGGGCCATGCGTGAGACCGATCTGCTGGCTTTCCAAATTGCGCTCAAAGACTCCGGAGCAGGTGCAATCATGTGCTCCTACAACCGCATCAACGGCACCTACGCCTGCGAGAACCCCTACACGCTCAAAGAGGTGCTCAAGGGAGACTTTGGCTTCAGGGGGTTCGTCGTGTCCGACTGGGGTGCGACCGAAAGCACAATCGTGGCCGCGCTGGCGGGACTCGATGTGGAGATGCCGGGCAACGATTCTTTTGGCGAGCCGCTGAAAAGGGCCGTGGCAGCCGGCGATGTTCCGGCGGAGCGGCTCAACGAGATGGTGCACCGTGTCCTGCGTACGGAGTTCGATGCAGGGATTGTCGATGATCCGCCGCAGCCTGATTCCCCCGATGTAACGCGCGGATTTGAGGTCGCTCAGAAGGCAGAAGAGAAGGGCGCTGTGCTGCTGAAGAATGCGAGCAATCTGCTTCCGCTGAATGCTGTTTCCATCAAGTCGATTGCGGTCATCGGAGGACATGCCGACGCCGGCGTTCTATCCGGTGGAGGATCGTCCCAGGTTTCGCCTGCGGGCGGCAATGCTGTTGCGCCGCCTCCGGAGCTGGCAAAGAATCCGCTGGCGAGCTTCATGCTGATTCAGGTCTACCACCGTTCCGCGCCGCTGAAAGGGATTGAAGAGAAAGCATTTCACGCGGTGGTGAATTTCAATTCTGGCGACGACCCAGCATCGGCCGCTGCTCTTGCCAAAGGTTCGCAGGTGGCGATCGTCTTTGCCGTGCAGCACGAATCCGAAGGAATGGACCTCAAGAATCTCTCATTGCCCAACAACCAGGATGCGCTCATCGAGGCCGTAGCCACGGCCAATCCGCACACCATTGTCGTGCTCGAGACAGGGGGTCCCGTGTTGATGCCGTGGATCGACAAAGTTGCCGCGGTGGTGGAGGCGTGGTATCCGGGGATCCGCGGATCGGAGGCCATCGCCAATCTTCTCTTTGGGGATGTGAACCCCTCCGGGAAGCTCCCACTCACCTTCCCGAAGAGTGAAGCGGACCTGCCGCATCCCAGGCACGTCGATCCGCCGCAGGCAGATGCCGATCACCCGGCTCCGAAGCTGGCTGGATTCCCGGGGCTGATCGCAATGGCGATGGTCTCCGGTCCATTTTTCGATGCGCACTATGACGAAGGGCTCAAAGTGGGCTACAAGTGGTATGAAGCGGAGAAGAAACCGGTGCTCTTCCCGTTCGGCTTCGGTCTCTCCTACACGACATTTGCCTACTCCGGCTTGACCGTGACTCCAGCCGATACAACGACGGTCGCTTTCACGCTGAAGAACACCGGCAAGCGCGCCGGGATCGAGACTGCGCAGGTCTACGCGTCATTCCCCGATGGGGCAGGGGAACCGCCCAAGCGTCTGGTCGGCTGGGCCAAGGTTGAGCTGGCGCCGGGAGAATCGAAACAGGTCTCCGTGCCCGTGAGCCGCGATCGGCTGAGCATCTACGACGAAGCATCCGATTCCTGGCAGCTCGCACCGGGCAAGTATGTCATCCGCGTCGGCGGCTCTTCGCAGGATCTTTCTTTGCAACAAGCAATCTCGTTTTAGCAATTCGGGCGTGGGTCTCAGCGGAAGTAAAAAAGGGACTGCAACAAGGCTCGCGCACCAGCCGTTCAATTCACACTTCGAAAGGGTCATCGAATATGAAGAAGCTCCTCGCCGCCTCTGTTCTCGTCTTTGCCTCCTCTGTCTTTGCTGCCGGAACCAGCCTCACCGGGCAGTGGGCGGTACACAACAGCATTGCCGGCAATGAGAGCGATCACACCTGCACGCTTGTCCAAACGGAAAACAAGATCACCGGGACCTGCAAATCAGCCGAAGGCAAGGACCTTGCAGTCACCGGTAGTGTCGACGGGAACAAGGTTACGTGGCAGTATCAATCGGAATACAACGGCACCCCCTTGACTCTGGTCTACACGGCTACGCTGGATGACTCGGGCAAGGTTGCTGGCAACGTCGAGGTGCAGCCGTTCAATGTCTCCGGCGACTTCACTGCCACTCCGGTAAAAGAAGCAACCGAGCCAGGCAAACAATAAAGGCCGCTTCTCGCGGCTTATCCCTGTTGGCGCACGATGGAGGACCGAGAGACCGGCTCTTCATCGTGCCAGCGTTGCGGGTTTCGCGCAGAGCGAGCATCGGGGTAGCCCCCTTTGCGGATCGCTCGTAGACCGCCAAGAAGGAGAACGACATGCAACAACGACCTGCGCAGTCCATTGCTGTATTTGCATTAGCAATTCTGGCCTTGCCACTATTCGTTCGGGCTACGGATACCCACGAAGCAAGACAAGTGCTGTCTGCCGACGCGAACTGGAAGTTCCTTCTGGGCGATCCCATCGGCACGGAAGGGCCCTCCTTCCACGACGCTGACTGGCGAAGTGTCGACCTGCCGCACGACTGGAGCATTGAGAGCAAGCCGGAAAAAGACAACCCTGGCGGCGCGGGTGAGGGTTTCTTTCCTGGCGGCACGGGGTGGTATCGCAAGACATTCGGAGCGCCCACGGAGTGGAAGGGCAAACGTGTCAGGGTCGAGTTCGATGGGGTGTACAAGAGCGCCACGGTCTATCTGAATGGACACAAACTTGGCGATCATCCCTATGGATACACGGGTTTCACATTCGATCTGACTTCGGACCTGAACTTCTCAAGCTCGAATGTGCTGGCGGTACGGGTGGACAACTCTGCACAGCCAAATAGCCGCTGGTATAGCGGGTCAGGCATCTACAGGCACGTGCGCATCGTCGTGACGAACCCGCTTCACGTTGCCCATTGGGGCGTGTTTGTCAGCACGCCGGAAGCCACGAACACGTCAGCCAAGGTGCACATGCGCACGCGCGTGGCGAATGAGTTGAGGCAGGAATCGGAAGTCACCGTCGAGACGACCTTGTTCGACAAGGACGGTCACAAGGTTGGTGGAGCGGAGTCGAAACTAACCCTATCGCCCGGGGACGAAACGGAATCCGAGCAGGAGATCGTAGTGGCGAATCCGGCGTTGTGGTCACCGGACTCGCCCACTCTATATCGTGCGGTCACACGGATCAAGAAAGACGGCAAGATTGTCGATCAGTTAGAGACGCCTTTCGGCATTCGTACACTCGCGTGGTCGGCTGAAAAAGGGCTTCTGCTGAATGGCAACTCCATCAAACTGACCGGCGGTAGTGTCCACCACGACAACGGACCTCTTGGCGCAGCTGCGTTCGATCGTGCAGAGGTGCGCCGCGTGGAACTGCTGAAGGCGGCGGGCATGAACGCAGTGCGGACCGCGCACAATCCGCCGTCTCCCGCATTCCTGGATGCGTGCGACCGACTCGGACTCCTGGTTCTCGATGAGCCATTCGATGTGTGGAAGGCTCACAAGGTCAAGTTCGATTACGGCAGCGACTTCGACGGTTGGTGGAAGCAAGATATCTCCTCGATGGTGCTGCGCGATCGCAACCACCCTTCGATCGTGATATGGGGAATCGGCAACGAAATTCCGGAGCTCGAAGTTTATAAGGGAGCGGCACTCGGAAAACAGCTTGCCGCCGAGGTTCGGTCTCTCGACAGTACGCGCCCGATCACGTTGGCGTTTCCCGGTACGACCACCAAGCCGACCGCAGAGGCGGTTTTTTCGCAACTCGACATCACGGGCTACAACTACAACCTGATTCCGACCTATGCCAAGGATCATCAGCAGTTGCCTTCCCGCATCATGCTGACGACCGAGTCACTCCCAGCCAAAGCATTTCCGTTATGGCAGATTACAAAGGACAACCCGTATGTGATCGGCGATCTTACATGGACTGCGATGGACTATCTGGGCGAATCGGGAATTGGGGCGTGGTCCTATGGAACACCGGAACAGGCGAAGCTGGCGGACCAGATCTCGGCGATGATATCCAACTCCGCGATGATCGACCAGATGTTCACTGGGATGGCGAATGGCGTGGATGTGATGGCCGAGATGGCCAAGGGCTCATCGGACCCGGCAGCAAAGGCGGGGATGGCGGTCATGTTTCACGGGTATCCCTGGCACGCCGCGGCATGTGGGGACCTCGATCTGACAGGGTACCGGAAGCCGCAATCGTACTACCGCGACATACTTTGGAACGGTGGCGATCGCGTGTATGCCACGGTGCGACTGCCAGAACCCGAAGGTAAGAAGATCATCGCGATTGGCTGGGCCAGCTATCCGACCCTTGCTTCGTGGAGTTGGCCTGGACACGAGGGCAAGGAGCTGCAGGTGGAAGTGTATTCCGGTACGGAGAAAGTGCGTCTGTATCTGAACGACAAGCTCATCGGAGAGGAGCCGACCGGGCGTGAGCAGGAATTCAAAGCGGTGTTCTCTGTCCCTTTCGCTCCGGGAACCCTGAAGGCTGTGGGATTGCGAGGGGATCGTGCGGTCGCCGAGAGCGTTCTGACGACTGCCGGCAATCCTTCCGGCTTGCGTCTGACGGCGGATCGGGCCGCGATTCAGGCAGGCGGTGAAGATCTCTCGTTTATCACGGTGGAGGCCGTCGACGCCAAGGGGCATTTCCAACCGAACGCAGACCAGGAAGTGCAGTTCTCGATCAGCGGCCCCGGAACGATTGCAGCAGTTGGAAACGGAGATGGGCAGGACGAGGCGTCGTATCAAGGTGACCGTCGCAAGCTCTTCCAGGGACGCGCGCTGGTGGTCATACGCTCGTCCAGGCACTCAGGGACGATCAAGCTGACCGCCAAAACGCCGGGGCTCAACGAAGGCTCGGTAACGATTGAGACAAGGGCGGCGCGGACAATCGCCGAATTGCAATGAGCCGGGCCTGAACATCCTCGACTTGCTAGGCTGCCAGGGGAGTCACAGTACGACGAGTTAGTCGGGGATCTTCAGGTGAGCTGCGAACGGGGGCTTTTGCGCATAGGCAAAGTGGATATTGTCTGTGAAGGACGCCACGCGCATTCCGTGCGGCTTGAAAAGGATCGCGAGAGACTGCGTGGAGTAGAGCGAGACATGGCCGTTGCGCGGCCCGGCGTACCACCAGTTCAACCCGACGGCTGGGAATTCCTTCGGCTGTACGAGGGTTGAGAAGAGAATCGCTCCCGGTTGCTTGAGCAGCGACACCATGGTGGCAATCGTGTCCTGCGGCGTCGGCACGTGCTCCAGGACTTCAAAGCAGGTCACGAGGTCGAATTTTTTGGCAGGCAGGCCGTTGAAGCTCGAATAGGGATCGTAGGTCGCCACGGAAAAGCCACCATCGCGCAGGCGTGAAGCGAGCACCCCGTTCCCGCCGCCGTAGTCGAGAATCTGGATCGTCCTTTGGGCGTCAGGGAACGAAGCGGCAATCAGACGCGCGTTGCCGGCTGGACGAAGTTCAACAAAGTCCGGATCGACAACGATGTAATCGTCGTTGTAGATGTGTGCGCGAAAGGCCTCCCAATCCCACGCATCAAAAGCTGCCGTGAACGTGAACGCGCACTGCGTACAGCGCCGGTAGTAAATCGGACGTCCGGAAAGCGCGAGACGCTTCCCCTGCGCCTCGATGCAGCTCTTGTGAAAGTCGACGACGCCGAAGAGAGGGCTGGGGGCACCACAAATCTTGCAGGCGACAGGCCGTGGATCGGCAATCATGGGCTGACCGATCGTCGTCTCTGTCATCGGCTGTTGGATTTGTTCGGACACGTCACCTTACGGCACTGTCTGCCATGCTACTAAGAGCGTTCACCTCCTGCGAGTGGCAAGCATGGTGCAATCGGTTACATTTGGTTGATTTCAGGCTCGATCTCTGCAGCGCTCCGGGCCGAAGGACAGATAGACTGGCGACGAACGTGAACGGAGCGCGGAGTTCCCAAACATGCCGACCAGCGTGCGCCAGCCGGCCAAATTCTCGAAGATCCCGAATCTGTTGACGAGGGCAATAGACGCCCACAAGGCCGGCCGTCTCGAGGAAGCGAAGCAACTCTATCTCGATATTCTCGCCGTCGACGTGAAACATGCGAAGAGTCTTTATGGGCTCGGACTTATTGCCCAGCAAGCCGGCAGTCTCGAGGTCGCGGCGCGCATGATGCAGCGCGCCATCGCCGTTGATGCGAAAAACGCGGCCTTCCATCGCAGTCTTGGCGGAGTTCTGCGTGGGTTGGGGAACGACGACCTCGCCCTCGCGGAATACGAAACAGCGCTGAAACTTGCTCCCAACGACGAAGAAGCGCACTTCAATCTTGCCGACATCTTCCGAAAGAAAGGCCGGCTCGAAGAGGCGGAGAAGCATTTCAGTCGTGCGATCGCATTGCGGCCAGACTGCAGCGAGACGCATGAGCATCTATCAGGTGTCTTGCGCCGGCAAGGCAGGTTGGAGGAAGCGCGCGCATCGTTTGAGCGCGCACTCGAGCACGATCCCAACAATGTCGTAGCTTTGCAGAACCTCGGTAATCTGCTGGTGAACAGCGGTGAACTGGACGCGGCCATCGCGCATTTCAAGCGGGCCCTGGCCCTGCAGCCTGACATGGCCCAGGCACACAACGGTATGGGCGCCGCGCTCCACGAACTTGGAAAACTCGACGAAGCCGAAGCAAGCTATCGCAAAGCACTCGCTTCGAAGCCTGACTATGCGGATGCCTACTGCAACTTCGGCAACCTGGAGCGCAAGCGCGGCCGTGCGGCTGAGGCAATCGAATACTACGAGCGCGCGCTCGCGCTCAACCGCGATCTCTCCGAGGCACACAGCAATCTGGGTATGGCGCTTGTGGGTGAACGCAGACTCGAGGAGGCCAGGCGGCACTACGATCGGGCCGTCGCACTCGAACCCGGGCTGGGCAATGCACGTTGGAATCGTTCTCTGCTCGATCTGCTCGAGGGCAAGTTCGAGGCGGGCTGGCAGGACTACGATGTGCGCAGATTCCGCAAACAGACCGCTCCCCGCAGCTTCGCGCAACCCATCTGGCGCGGAGAGCCGCTGAACGGCACGCGCATACTTTTGCACGCCGAGCAGGGTCTGGGAGATGCGATCCAGTTTATGCGCTACGCTCCACTCGTGCAGGCTGCGGGTGGAACGGTCATTCTGGATGTGAAGCCAAGTGTCGTGAGGCTGGCGAAACAAATGCCCGGAGTCGCCGAACTGATGGCGAGCGGCGATCCGTTGCCTGCCTTTGAGTGGCAATGCCCTCTGCTCAGCTTGCCGATGGCGTTCAAGACTTCGCTGGCGACGATTCCGGGATCGGTTCCGTACCTGCGCGCACCGGAAGACGCCCGCCGGAAAGCCGAACAAATCGCATGGCCCAAGAAGGGCAAACGCATCGGCCTCGTAGGGAGTGGCAACGCGGAATTCACCGAAGATCGTCTACGCTCAATTCAGCTCTCTGCATTCGACCCGCTGTTCGCGTTGAAGGGCCTGCAGTTCTACTCGCTGCAGTTTGGGCCTGCCGCTTCGCAGCTGAATACAGTCGATACCCCCATCGTCGATCTGACACCTTCGATCGAGGACTTTGCCGACACTGCGGCGCTGATCGAAAAGCTCGACCTCGTGATCAGCGTCGATACTGCCGTCGCGCATCTGGCTGGAGCGCTGGCCAAGCCGGTGTGGACGCTGCTGCCCTTCGCCCCGGACTGGCGGTGGATGCTCGATCGTGAAGACAGCCCCTGGTATCCGACGATGCGCTTGTTCCGGCAGCGGCGGGTGGGAGACTGGGCGTCGGTCATCGAGCGGGTGCGTGGCGAGCTGGCAAGAATGTCTGCCCAGGTCTGAACGCAGCCGGCAAAAAAAAACAACGGCCATCCCGAAGGATGGCCGCTTTTGCTTTGCTGCTTCGGAGAAACTTATCTTTCGCTCTTCCAGTTGATCAGATCGCCAAGCGTAGTGGTTGAGCTGGAGACCGGCGCCTTATGGGCGTTTTCCTTGTAGTGCTCGACCTGAGCGCGGCTGGCCTCGTGGCCGGAAACGCGCAGGCTGAGTCCCACCTTCTTCTCTTCCACGTTGATCTTGATGATCTTGAAGTCGTGCTCCTCGCCCTGTTCAAGCTTGGCCGGTGAGCCATCGTCACCCACTGCTTCCGAGACGTGGCAGAGGCCCTCAACACCCTCGGCGATTTCGACAAAAGCGCCGAACTGGGCGGTGCGCAGCACCTTACCGTGGACCACATCGCCCACGCGGTGCGAAGCGAAGAAGCTCTCCCAGACATCGGGCTGGAGCTGCTTGATACCCAGGCTCAGGCGGCGATTCTGCGGCTCGACGCCGAGAACAACAGCCTTCACCTTCTCGCCCTTCTTCACCACTTCTGAAGGATGCTTGACGCGCTTGGTCCAGCTCAGGTTCGAGACGTGTACCAAGCCGTCGATGCCATCTTCGATTTCGATGAAGGCGCCAAAGTCGGTCAGGTTGCGCACCCGGCCCTCGACAATGGTGCCGGTAGGATAGCGTTCGCTGAGATGCTCCCAGGGATTCTCCAGAAGCTGCTTCATCCCAAGTGAGATGCGGCGATCGGCTGGGTTCACACTCAGAACCACGGTGTCGACCTCATCGCCAGGCTTGACCAGCTTGGAGGGATGCTTGAGGCGCTTCGACCAGGTCATCTCAGAGAGATGAACGAGGCCTTCGATTCCCTGCTCCAGCTCGACAAACGCACCGTAGTCCGTCACCGATAGAACGCGGCCGTGAACACGGGCGCCAACCGGATAACGCTCTGTGGCATCGAGCCACGGGTCCGGTGTGAGCTGTTTGAAGCCAAGCGAGACACGCTGCTTCTCTTTGTCGAACTTGAGCACCTTGACTTGAATCTCGTCGCCAACGTTAACCAGGTCGCGCGGATGGGTGAGGCGCCCCCAGCTCATATCGGTGATGTGCAGCAAGCCGTCTATACCGCCGAGGTCGACAAACGCGCCGTAGTCGGTCAGGTTCTTCACCGTGCCGGTCAGCACCGCGTCTTCGTCGAGGTGCTCGAGAGTCTGCGAACGCTTGGCGTTCTGCTCTTCTTCGAGGATCTCCTTGCGGCTGACGACCACGTTGCCGCGCTTCTTGTTCAGCTTGATGACCCGGACTTCAATCTGCTGGCCAAGATAGCCGTCGAGATTACGCACCGGACGAATTTCAAGCTGCGAGCCGGGCAGGAATGCCTTCATTCCGATGTCGACCGTCAGGCCGCCCTTCACGCGGCTCACGACCGTGCCGATGACCGGAGTCTTCTCGTTGTGGGCTTTCTCGATTGTGTCCCACACGCGCAGGCGCTGGGCCTTCTCGTAGCTGACGAGGTAGCCTCCTTCGGGCTCCTCGCGCTCAATCACGACCTCGATGGAATCGCCAGGCTGAAACTTGGTGGTGCCAGTGTGGTCGACGACCTGCTCGAGCGGCACGAGGCCCTCGGATTTGAGGCCCACGTCGACAACGAGGTGCTTCTCGGTCTGCTTGATGACCGTGCCGGTAACAACCTTGTCGCCATACTCTGCGACTGCAGCGGCTTCGGCCGCCTGCTCGCGCTCAAAGGCTTCAAGAGCCGCCGAGAAATCCTCGAGCGACTCGGCGGAATGGTCACCGCTCCTCCCGGCTGGATGTGCGGCAGAATCTGCAGACACTGCGGCGGGATTGTGGATGGCATCGGCGTCCAGCGCGGAGGAAACGAGTGCTTCAACGGCTTCGGTGTTGGACGTGGATTCATGCAACGGCTGCTCAAGCTCCGTCGCGGGGTCAAGGGTTGGAGTTTCGAGTTCGGTATTCAGGGTTATGCTCTCGGGTTCGGGATTGAGGACGTTTGCCATCACAGCTGCTCCGGGATTCGATCGGCCGGCGACGAACCGATGCCGCCGGCGCCGGCGCGTTCAAACTGCACGCACCCGTGGCCTGCCTCTCCCTTGCTGCCCGCTTCACCGAAGAGATCTCGCGAAGACGGCCTTCCGGCCCGGCAACACCAGGCGGGAAGCGACACATCTCCGAGGGAGTCCCCGGCGCAACATCTGGCTGGAGGTCGGCCGCAGCTCACTGATGGAATCCTCATGCAGGAGCTACGTATTCAGTTTAGCAACCCCCTGTTTCCAGCGTCAATGCAATGGGTTGGCGGAATGTGACTGCTCGAGCGCAAGAAGCAAAGAATTCACAAAGCGTACATGCGCAATTGGCGCCAAATACAAGGCAAGAAGGTGCCGGACGATCGAATGAAGCCAGAAATTGGAATCTGTGACGATTCCCCCGTCAGGCTGACCCGAGCTCTCGACCACTATACTGTTGCCAGTGGCGCCGCGAATCAGCGGTGCGGCCGCAAACTCATGGACCAGCTCTGGACTCCCTGGCGGTTTACCTATGTGACGACTGCAGATGGGGCACCGCGTCCGGGGATTCCCACCCGGCTCGACGCATGGCCAGGAGACACCGGCTGCGTGTTCTGCAACCTGGCTCAGGCCGTGAACTACGCCATCGAGCACGGAACTCCGGTGGATGAGGCCGAGCAGGCCGCCGGGCTGGTGCTTCGCGGCAAGTACTGTTACATCTGCCTGAACGCCTATCCCTACACGTCTGGACACATCATGGTGGTGCCCTACGCACATCTCGACCGGCTCGCCGGAATGACCCCGGAGGCCGCGCACGAGATGATGGACTTGGCGCGCCGGACCGAGCACGTCCTCGAGGATCTATATCACCCGCACGGGCTGAACTTTGGCATGAACCTCGGCAAAGCCGCTGGGGCTGGGGTGGCGGGCCATTTGCATCTGCATGCGCTGCCCCGATGGCTGGGCGACACCAACTTTATGACCACGGTGGCCGAAACGCGCGTCCTTCCCGAGGATCTGTCGATGACGTGGAAGCGGATGCGGGAAGCGTACGGGCGGCCTGCGGAGCGGCCAGAATAGCGCCGAGGCGACCTGAAACGGTCCCGGCTCTCCCGAGTCTATCGGCACTTTCGACAGATTCTCTAGCTGAAATCTGGCATTCCACTTTCCCAAAGTTGTAGTCCTTCGTCTCTCCACGAAAATCCTGGAAACCCAAGCACATCAGTAACCTAACCGAAGACTCTGTCGATGGGACAGGGGCGACTAAAGCGTTAGAGCATGGCCTTGAAGAGCCATTGCTGCGCATCTCGAGTAGAGCTACTTATCTAGAAGGGCCCCAGTCCAGGAGCGCAACGGTATGCAAGATCACCGCCACGACGATCAGGCCGGCCGAACCATCATCGTTGCAATGGCAGCGCTCGGTATTGTCGCGGGCTTCGCTCTGGGCACCCTCCTCGCCATTCCACTGGCTGAACTCCATCTGAATAAGTATCTGTCCCGTGTAGCAACGCAGGAGGCTGCTTCCGTCCGAGAGGCGCGCGACCTTCTTGCTGGTCTGCAGCACTCGTCTCTTTCGGCCTGCTCGGATGCCGAACTCGCACACTTCAGAGATCTCGTCTTTCGTTCGCGCTATCTCAAAGACGTAGGACGAATCCACAACGGAGCCATCGAATGCTCCGCGACAGCCGGCCGTCCTTTGCAGGCGATTGGCCAATTCAAGCCGGCGGCGACACGATCCGACGGCACGATTGCTTACTCAAACCTCGTTCCGGTTAAGGATGACGACCTAAGGCGAGCGGGACTTCAGCTCGGCACGGCGTTCGTCGTCTATGGCGCGAGCCTGCCTGACGATGAAGGTCCTCTGTCTGTGCACACGGCGCTGATCCAAGCCAAAGAGGCTTCATCGGATGAATCTGCTGGCGCCACAACCGATAACATCATCCGGCGGGGAGACACCCTTGTTGCGACCCATTGCTCGTCGGCGGTGATGACTTGCGTCGCCGCTTCGGTCAGCGTGAGGGCAGCGCGGCAGGGAGAGTTGGGAACCGCCGCCGGCACGGCGGGCCTGGGCTGCATTGCCGGCACCCTCATCGGATTTCTTCTCTCCGCTTTCCGCCGCCGCCATCTTTCCATGGACCACCAACTCCGGCAATCCATCGCGAAAAACGAGCTGCAGGTGGTCTATCAACCCATCGTCAATCTGGTGGACGGCAAAGTCATCGGAGCGGAGGCCCTGGCGCGCTGGAAGGACCGCAACGGCAAGCCGGTCAGTCCTGACCTCTTCATCAAAATCGCGGAACAGAACGGCTTTGTCGGCTCGCTCACCAGCCTGGTCTTTCGCCGCGCGTTAAGCGAATTTCGCGAAGTGCTAACCAAGATTCCCGACTTCCGCCTGGACATCAACGTCACGGCAGCGGACCTGGCCGATCCCGCGTTCCTGCCCATGCTCGATGCAGCGGTGGATCAGAACAAGGTGTCGCCAAACAGCGTGGTAATCGAGGTGACCGAAAGCTCGACCGCCAATCAGGAAGTCGCCATGGAGGCGATTCGTCTCTTGCGGCGGCGAGGCCACAGCATCTACATCGACGACTTCGGCACCGGTTACTCGAGCCTCTCTTACCTGCTCTATCTGCAGATTGATCGAATCAAGATCGACAAATCCTTTACGCGCGCGATTGGCACGAACGCTCCGACGCTTGCGATCATTCCGCAGATTATGAATATGGCACGCTCGCTGAATCTTGGCGTCGTTGTGGAGGGTGTGGAGACCGAGCAGCAGGCTCTCTACTTCACCGTAAACGACCAGACGGTCCACGGTCAGGGCTTCCTCTATAGCGAACCGCTTCCTCTGAACCAGTTCATGGAACTGATGGCCCCTAAATTGGCCCGGGCCAGTGCCGAGACCGAAGGCGAACGCCAGTTTGCCCGCGCCGCAATGAGAGCGAGCATCGCGTAATGAGAAAGATTAACTTCGGCTAGCGGGTTGCTTGCGAAGCGCGGGCTAGGCCTTCCAGGGCGCCTTTACGGCCAGGAGCATTCATCAGCGAAGCTTTGAAAGCCGCGATTGCCTCCTGAGATCGTTCCTGTTCAAGCAATAACTCGCCCAGCTGTTCACGGGCAGGAACGATAGGTCCCGGCGTAACGGGTAGTTTCTCCATCGAGTCCTCTTCGTCCGCTGCGGCGCGCATCCGGGCTTCGGCATCCTCCAGCTTCGCGTTCGTCTGTGCTGTCCAGGACAGCACTTCCTCGCGAAGAATGTTCACTTGCGCGGCCCAATAGTCATCGCCAGCGCGACGTAGTTGCGCCTCGTAGCCAGCAAGAGCGACCAAGTCACCACCGGTGTCGGAAGGGCGACCACCGCGGGCTCGCCCCAGGGCGCGCGCCCACACTGCGATGGCGCCCACATGCGGCGGCAATCCCTCCGCTGGCTCTATCTTCGAGGCTTCTTTCCACTGGTGGCGCTCTATAGCGTAGCGCACGGGCATGGCGGTCGCAGCGTAGCCAACCTTGAAGTCAGCGACTTCGAGATTCCTCATTGCATTCAGCTCGTCGATGACGTGGCTCGCGTCGTCATAACGACCTACCTGTAGATAGGCGTAAACGAGGTAATCCATCGCATGAAGCTCTTCGCCCACGTCGCCTTGTTCCTTCGCTGCCTTGCTTGCAGCAAGATTCGAAGCGATCGAGTCATCCCAGAGCCCTAACCGGGTGAAGATATGAGATGGCATATGGAGGGCGTGCGGAGCAGCAGGCGCAATCTGCGAGTACTTGCGTGCTGCAGCCTCGCCACGCTGCGCCAGTTCGGTGCTGTCACACGCATGAATGATGTAATGCGTGATCCCGGGGTGATCGGGGTAGGCACGATCCAGGGGTTCGAGGATCGCAAGGGCGCGTTTCTGGCGCGCGTGGGTCTTGTCAGTCGGTTCCACATTCGAAAGAAGAGCGAGCGCATAGAACACCTGGGCTTCGACATCGGTCTTGTTCCGGGCGGCCAGATCGGCCATTGCACTCTCATATCGCCGATTGCGCACGTCAAGTGTCGTGGTCCCTCTGTCCTGGAAGAGGAGCGAAAGCGCATGAATGTAAGCGGACTCGCGTGGGTCCCTCGATCCGATCCGTTTGGCAGTCTCGACCTCGGTCTCTGCGACAGGCAAAGTCCGCTCCGGCAGCGGGGGCTCCCAGAGTTGGTGAAAGAAGGTCATGGCCGTACCCCAATGGGCCATTGCGCACGATGGATCGGTCGTTGCTACGCGGTCAAAGGACGTCCGTGAGGCCGCATACGCAAACGAGTGCAGCAACGCGACTCCCCGGTTGAATTCGTCCTGGGTGCTAGGAGCGCATGAGATGGGAAACAATGCAACTCCAAGCCTTTCGGGGATCGGGTGGTCGTGCATCTCCTGCGCTTGCGCGCCAATACACCCAACCGCCAGAATCAGAACCACCCTGCAGTACGTTGGCAAGTTGAATCTCCCTGTCGTCGAACCAGAAGCCACAATAAAATCGCTGGATAGATCGCCGTTGTGGCCTTCCATCGTCCACGGCTCACCTCAACGGACTCGAGGGGCTCTCTTCCGCCTCCGCCGAAAGCGCCAGCTCTTCCTGATCCACATCGGCGCGGTCTAGCAGCTTCTTTGGAATCGACTTCGTCGTCCGCAGGCCCAGTTTCTTGAGCAGCTCCACCTGGCGAATCAGATTGCCACGGCCATCGGCGAGTTTCTTCATCGCATTCGTGTAGTGCTCGTCTGTCCTGCGCAGGCTATCGCCGATCACTTCCATGTCGGTGACGAAGCCGACAAACTTTTCGTAAAGCTCACTGCCGCGTTCCATCACGTCGCGTACATTGCGCGCCTGCCGCTCCTGCTGCCACAGCACATTGACGATCCGGATCACATACAGCAGCGTTGTCGGCCCGACGAGCAGAATTCCTTGCTTGTAGGCATCGGCCCAGAGTTCAGTGTCAGCCTGAAGAACCATCAGAAACGCCGGCTCGATGGGCACAAACATCACGACGAAGTCCGGTGCTTCGAGTTCGGGAAGCCGATGATAGCCGGCCTTGGACAGACCGCCGATATGCCCGCGCACACTCGCAATGTGCTGCTTCAGTGCGGCCTTGCGCGCATCTTCCGTTTCGGCCCCGACACAATCGGTGTAGGCCGCAAGCGAGACCTTGGAGTCGATGACAAGCTTGCGGCCACCGGGCAGAAAGACGATAACATCGGTGCGCACGGAGCGGCTGCGCTCGCCGTCTTCTGCGACGCCTGCGAACGTCTGCTGGAACGAATACTGCTCGCCTTCGTGTAGACCGGCCTTTTCGAGCAGATCGCGCAGGATGAACTCGCCCCAGTCGCCCTGTGTCTTGGACGAACCGCGCAGCGCAGTGGTCAGACTGCGCGCCTCCTCTGAGAGTTGTTGATTGAGCCCGTTCAGCGTGCCGATCAGGGTTTCAAGCTTGGTCACCCCAGTCTTGGAGTCGGTCTGTGCCTGCTCGACTTTCTCGCGGAATTCTTTAATCTGTTCTCGCAGCGGCGTGAGCAGGGTGCCCAGCTCCTTCTGGCTGCCTTCGGAGAAAATCTTCGACTTTTGCTCGAGGATATTGCCAGCCAGAGCCTCGAATCGATCAGAAAGCGCCTGCTTGGCCGACTCGAGCAACGCGATCTTTTCGGTCATGTTCTGGCGCTCGTTGTTCAGCTCGGCTTCGAGCTGGCTGATGCGGGCGGCCTGGTCGCGCACGACGGCATGGTTAGCTTGCCGGTCGGTCTGTGCGGCATCGCGCTCAACGGAAAGGCGCTCGATGGAGACGGCACGTTCGGCGGCGACGGACTCAAACCCGGCGCGGGCAGTGGACTCAGCCTGTACCGCGGCCAGTTCACTGCGCGAAGCCGCGAGGGCATCGGCCGCTTCGCGGGAACGCTGGTCCAATAGAGTCTTTTCCGATTGCGCTGCACGGGAGCGAATCCAGTAGCCAAGAATGATTCCAGCAATCACGGCGACGAGGGCGATGGCGGCTTGCATCATGGGAGATCAAACCTCTTCGCCTAATGTACGCCTCTTCGATGTGCAATACGGGGTCAAAACCCGGCGGCCTCTTGCCGCTGTTGAGGCCGGCCCAAATACCGGGATGAACGGGGGTTAGGTGTCCTATTCCTGGTCCCGCTGCTCCTTTACATGTCTTGGGTCGCCCAGTAGACTTGAGGATTCGGGGCCATGCGCTTCTTCAGGAACGCGGTGGTTGTTTTCGTGTGCCGGAGCCGGTATTGTAGGCTGGCGGAACAGAAAAGCGGCAAAGCCGAAGCCCGGAGTGCATCCCATAGTTCCGAAAGAAAATGAGGAGAATTGCGCAATGGCTGTTGAAGAAAAGGTAAAGCAGATCATCGTCGAGCAGCTGCAGGTGGACGAGGCCGAGGTAACCCCGGGTGCAAGCTTCCAGGAGGACCTGGGCGCCGATTCGCTCGACGTGGTCGAGCTCGTGATGCAATTCGAAGAGGCTTTCGACCTCGAGATTCCGGACGAGGATGCGGAGAAGATCAAGACCGTAAAGGACGCCATCGAGTACATCGAAAAGAACGAAAAGTCGAAAGGCAAGTAACTGGTGAATCGTCGAGTAGTGATCACCGGCCTTGGGCTGGTGTGCGGTGTGGGCAATACCGCTCCCGAGGTGTGGCGACAGTTACTGGCCGGAGCCAGCGGCATGGCTCCCATTCAGGGCTTCGACACAACGGGCTTCCCCGTCACCTTCGCCGCCGAGGTGAAAAACTTCGATCCGCTGAACTTCGTGGACAAGAAGGAAGCGCGCAAAATGGGGCGCTTCATCCACTTTGCCTTCGCCGCAACCCACGAAGCTATCACACAATCGGGCCTGCAGATTACGCCGGAGATCGGCGATCGGACAGGTGTGTTCATCGGCTCGGGTATTGGTGGATTCGAAATCATCGAACGGGAACACTCGAACCTGCTGACAGGTGGACCGCGCAAGATCTCGCCCTTCTTTATTCCGGCAGTGATTGTGAACATGGCGGCCGGCCAGATCAGCATTCGATATGGCGCCAGGGGGCCAATTTCGGCCACGGCGACCGCATGTGCCACAAGCGCCAACTCCATCGGCGACTCGGTGCGCATGATTCTGCACGGCGATGCCGACGTAATGATTGCGGGCGGTACAGAAGCCTCCGTCACGGCTCTGTCAGTGGGCGGATTCGCCTCGATGCGGGCTCTTTCGACGCGCAACAACGAGCCCACGCGGGCCAGCCGGCCCTTTGATAAAGATCGCGACGGGTTCGTAATCGGCGAAGGCGCGGGCATCCTGATTCTCGAAGAGCTGGAGTTCGCGAAGAAGCGCGGCGCGAAGATTCTGGCCGAAGTGATCGGTTACGGCATGAGCGCCGATGCCTATCACATGACGGGCATTGCTCCCGGCGGAGCGGGCGCGCAACGCAGCATGAGAGCAGCGCTGAAAGATGCGGGCATTCAGCCCGAAGATGTGGGCTATGTGAACGCGCATGCCACCTCGACTCCCGCGGGCGACGGCAACGAGTCTCAGGCCATCGAGCAGGTGTTTGGCGAACACGCGCTGAGCGGCACACTCAAGGTAAGCGGCACGAAGTCGATGACCGGACACCTGCTGGGCGGCGCCGGCGGACTGGAAGCAGGCATTACGGTGCTGGCGTTGCAGAATCAGATTCTGCCCCCGACGACGAACCTCGACGAAGCGGACCCGGAGTGCAAGTTGGACTACGTGCCCAACAAGGCCATCCCGCACAGGTTCGATGTGGCGTTGTCGAATTCGTTTGGATTCGGCGGCATCAATGCCACGCTCATCATGCGGCGCTGGACGGAATAACCACCACGGCTGCGAAGACTTGTCGGCCCAACCCAAGAATCAGAGACCAATTCTTTGGGGCTAATCCGAAACCACTCCATCCCTGAGCGACAAAGAGTATCCTCTTTTTGCCCTCAGGAGAACGCTTTGAACCGTCGCCAATTTGTTGCAGGCTCTCTCGCCGCAGCCGCTAGCCCCACTCTCCTCGCCGCGAATCCCGCTCTTGCCACGGCTCAAGAAATACCCGGCTCCGTTCCTTCTTCCGACATGCAACAGGCGCGCTTCCCGGACGGCTTTCTCTGGGGCACGGCCACTGCCGCCTACCAAGTCGAAGGCGCATGGAACGAAGACGGCAAAGGCGAATCCATCTGGGACCGGTTCACGCACTCTCCCGGCAAAGTCAAGGGCGGCACCACCGGCGACATCGCCTGCGACCAATACCACCTCTTCGCACAGGACATGGCCCTCGCCAAACGTCTCAACCAGAAAAGCTATCGCTTCTCCATCTCCTGGCCGCGCATTCAGCCCATGGGGACCGGCGCGCCCAACATGAAAGGGATCGATCACTACAGCCGCGTGGTTGACGCCATGCTCGCCAACGGTCTTCGTCCTTTCTGCACCATCTATCACTGGGACCTGCCTCAGGCACTCGAAGACAAGGGCGGCTGGCCCAACCGCGACCTCGCAGGCTACTACGCCGACTACGCAGGCATCCTCGCAAAACACCTCGGCGATCGCATCACCATCTGGGCACCCTTCAACATGCCCTGGTCCGTCGCTTACATGGGCTACGGCGTGGGCGCGTTCCCGCCTTGCCGAGCCAACATCGGCGACTTTCTCAAAGCGGCGCACACCATCGCGCTCGCACAGGCTGAGGCGCTGCGTTCCCTCAAAGCTGCCTCGTCGAAGGCCACCGTCGGCAGCGCCTATGGCATGTGCCCCGCCTACCCCAAGACCGACTCGGACGGCGACCGCGCCGCCGCCGATCGCTACCACGCGATGAACAATGTCTTCTTTCTCGAAGCCACCATGAAAGGTCAGTATCCCAAGGCCTTCGTGGGAGAACCACCCTACGAGCTCATGGGCTTCAAGCCCGGCGACGAAAAACTGCTCCTGGCGCAGCTCGATTGGGTCGGGTTCCACTACTACACGCGCCGCCTCGTCTCCGACGCGAGCCACACGCAGGCTTTCAGTGGCGGCGGCTTCAGCGGCACCGAAATCGAAGCCGATCCGGCCACCGGGCGCGATCCCTATACGCGCTTCCGCGCCGAGATGCCCACCGAAGGACCGCTCACCGAGTCCGGCCTCGAAGTCTGGCCCCGCGCCATCTACGACCTCGTCACTAGAATCTCGCGCGAGTACAACAACCCGATCATCGAGATCACCGAGAGCGGCTGCGGCTATCTCGACGAGCCTTTCGAGAAGGAGAATGGCCGCGTGCCCGATACGCGACGCATCGAATTCTTCCGCGAAGAGCTCGCCGAGCTTGCCCGCGCCATTGCCGACGGTGCCCGTGTCCGCTCCTTCCACGCCTGGAGCCTACTCGACAACTTCGAGTGGGCCAACGGCCACACCGAGCGCTACGGCCTGATTTACGTCGACTACCGCGACCAGAAACGCACCATCAAGGACTCCGGCTATTGGTACGGCAAGGTTGCAGCTTCAAATCGCCTGGACGTCTGAGCCATTGGCGCACGAGGGGCAGAATCAACACCTCTGCTCGCGTCGCGCATGACGTGCGCCTCAATTCCGGCCTGAATTCTCAGGATCGCAGCACTCGCTCGCCCGCGATCTCTCATCCTTTAGTATTCTGTTAACACCCTAGGCTTTGCCGAACCACCGAAATTCTCACATGAATCCAGTCGCTTTGGCGGTTGACGATCTACGGGAGCAGTATCTTCGCGAGATGGCGCTCGTCCGCCAGACCTGTGAGCGCACCGGGGACGGCACGGCGGCCATTCGCCGACGTTCCGCCGTAGTCGACCGGATTTTGATCGAAATGTGGCGACGAGCCTTTGCCGGACAAGCCCCGCCCAATGTCGCCCTCCTCGCCCTCGGCGGCTACGGCCGCAAAGATCTCTTCCCCTACTCCGACATCGACGTCCTCTTCGCCTTCGCCGACGACAAAACCGAAGAACAAGCTCGCGAAGCCGTTCGCGCCATCATTCAGGGCATGTGGGACATCGGCCTGCGCGCCAGCCCCTCCTCGCGCACCGTCAAAGAAATCGGACGCTTCGATCCCGACAACCTCGAATTCACCCTCGCCACCCTCGATCGCCGCTTCCTAGCCGGCCAGTTCCCCCTCTATCAGCAACTCCACCAGACAACCCTGCCCGGCCTCGTCCTGAGCGAGTGGAATACCATCACCCAGAAGCTCGGTGAAGTGGCCCGCGCCCGTCACGCCAAATACGGCAACACCATCTTTCATCTCGAGCCGAATCTGAAAGACTGCCCCGGCGGCCTTCGTGACTACCATCTCGCTGTCTGGTTCGCTCTGCTCTTTCACCTGAAGGAGACAAAAGAGTGGCCGCGCCAACGCGGCGGCGTCTTCCAGAGTGCCCGCGGCGACGCCGAAGCCGCCTTCGACTTCCTCGCAGCAGCACGATGCTTCCTGCACTTCCGCCACGGTCGCGACGACAACACCCTCGACTGGCAATCGCAGGATGAAGCCGCCGCGAATTCCATCGGTCTTGAAACCCGCGGCACCGCCGACCCGGCTTACTGGATGCGCACTTACTATCGCCATGCACGCATCGTCTATCGCCGCGCCGCGCTCCTCATGGAGCATCTCCCCGCGCCGGTCAGCTTCTACCGCCAGTTTCGCCGCCGCCGCACTCCCATCGCCGGCACCGACTTCATCCTCGACCAGGGCCGCATCGACATCCTTCCCGGCGCACAATTCTCCGACACCGCTGCCATCCTCCGCATCTTCTCGCTGATGGCCACACACGGCTACGCGCTCTCGCAGGCCGCTGAAGATCGCATCACCGACGCGCTTCCAGCCCTTGCCATCCACATTCCCGAGGGCCCCTATCTCTGGAACGCTCTGCGCGAAGCTCTGCTCGGCCCGCATGCGGCGCACGCGTTAAGAACCATGCACGCACTCGGCGTTCTCGAGATGCTCATCCCCGAGTTCCACGGCATCGACGCCCTCGTCATCCGTGACAGTTATCATCGCTACACCGTCGACGAGCACACCTTCCTCACCATCGATAATGTGCACGGACTGCGTCAGCCTACGCACGACTGGGAGCATCGACTCGCGCAGTTGCTCCCGGAAATCGACCGCCTCGATCTCTTCCTCCTGGCCCTGCTCCTGCACGACACCGGCAAGGGCCGCCGCAGCGGCGAACACACCGCTCAGAGCGTCGAGCTTGCCGACAGCTTCCTCGCACGTCTCGACTTCGACGCCGAAGAGCGCGAAGCGGTGCTCAAGCTTATCCGTCTCCATCTCGAAATGTCGAACGCCATGCGCCGCGACATCTTCGATCATGAAAACGTCCGCGCCTTCGCCGACAAAATCGGCAGCCCCAGTCTGTTGAAGATGCTCACGCTGATGACCTATGCGGACATCAAAGCCGTCAACCCCGAAGCGCTCACGCCGTGGAAGGCCGAGAACCTCTGGCAGTTCTACATGGCCACTGCCAACTTCATGGATCGCAGTGTCGATGAGGTTCGCTACCACGCCGCCATCGACCCCACGCTGCTCAATCGCATCCGCGCCATGGTGCCCTCGAGCCAATACGGCGAACTCAAACAATTCCTCGAAGGCCTTCCCCAGCGCTATCTGCAAACCCGCCTTCCCGAAGTGATTCGCGATCACTTCCAGCTCGCCGTCAAACTTGACCAGGATCCCGTCCAGCTCGACCTGCGCCCGCACCGGCAACTCTTCGATCTCACCGTCATCACCCGCGATCGCCGGCGCCTCTTCGCCGACGTCTCGGGCGCACTCGCCGCCTGGGGCATGAACATCGTCAAGGCCGGCGCCTTCTCCAACGAGGCTGGCGTCATCGTCGACAGCTTCCAGTTCACTGATACCTTCCGCACCATCGAGCTCAACCCCAGCGAGAAAGATCGCTTCCTCGCCTACCTGCATGACGTGGTCGCCCAAAAAACTCAAGTGGAGCAGATGCTCGAGTCGCGCTCCCACCTGAACCACGCGAGCAGCATCAAGGTCGAAGTGCCCACGCGCCTCTCCTTCGACAACGAGTCTTCGAGCCACTCCACCCTTTTGCAGGTCGTCGCGCAGGACATCCCCGGCCTCCTCCGCCAGATCGCGCTCACGCTCTCCACGCACCAGTGCAACATCGAGGTCGCGCTCATCGATACAGAAGGCGAAACCGCCATCGATGTCTTTTATCTCACCAGCCAGGGCGCCAAACTCGGCGACGACACGCAGCAAAGTCTCGGCACGGACATGACCGCCGCCCTCGAAGCCATGCGTCTCCCGGCCGCCTAAGTTCTCCCGCTCGCCTAAGTCTCCGCTCCCGGAGACACAGCTTCAGTCAGCGCGAAACAAGGGTGCCCCATCCTTGCAACGTCGTTTGTCGCAAGTGTCGGAAAGCAACAACCCATCCCGGCCGGTGTCATCCTCACCGACCCGCTAAAATTGCCCTATGGCCACCCTCATCGACGCCATCGATATCAAGCGCAAGATGTACTTCGAGTTCGAGAACGCACCCTACTACTGCATGGACGTAGAAGTCTCCACACCGACCGCGCGCGGAGGCCAGACGCTTGTCCGCTTTAAGATGCGCAACCTGCTCACCCGCGCCGTCTTCGACAAGACCTTCAAGGCCGGCGAGAAATTCAAAGAGCCCGACCTCGAAACCGTCGAAGCTTCCTACCTCTACTCCGACAGCGAAGGCTCGTATTTCCTCGACCAGACAAGCTTCGAGACGATCCAGCTCTCGAAAGAGAAGCTCGGCGATGCCCTCGATTTTCTCCTCGAAGGAGCAATTGTCCGACTCGACAAATACAACGGCAATCCGATCGGTCTGCAACTGCCCGCGCAGGTCGAACTTGCTGTCGAGTACACCGAGCCCGGAGTCCGCGGCGACACGGCCAGCGGTGCAGTCACCAAGCCAGCACGGCTGGAGACCGGCATCGAGATCCGCGTGCCTTTCTTTGTCAAGGAAGGCGAGAAGGTCAAGGTCCTGACCGAAACCCGCGAGTTTGCCGGGAGAGCCTAGCGCGCGCCTTCTCGAAGCTGCCCAGTGCTCGCGTGTCGGAATCCGCCTCTCGCCTGCTCCGCCAAGCCATCAATGCCCCACCTCCGGACTCAAGCTCCGGATGTACGTCACAATCTGCCAGCGTTCCTGCTCAGGCAGCCCGCCCCAGCTCGGCATGCCCTTATACAGATTCCCGTTCTTCACAATCCATGCGATCTCGCCGTCCGTGGCGCTCTGGATCCGCTCGCTGCGCAAGGGCGGCCGCGAGCCTTTCCCCTGCGCATGCTCTCCGTGGCACTTCGCGCAGTTGTTCAGAAACAGATTCCGTCCCGCCGCAATCGCCTCCACATTCCCCGCATACGGATTCACGCGTGCTCGATCCGCGGCACTCACCTTTCTCATCCACGATCCATCATGTTTGGACCCGTCACTTTTGGTCCCATCGCTCTTGGCGGAACCCGCAAGAGACGCCATCAACACAAAACCCAGCAGCCAACCAACCCTCTTCACTTCGTCCTCCGGAACCAATCGCGGAATTGTTCGATCTCGTAGCTCACCCCGAATCGCCACAACACTCCCGCCGCGTTGTCGTTCAACCCAAGCTCCGGCGAGAACTTCAGCGTCACTCCCTTCGGCGTGTTGAAGGCGACCGTCGGCCCGAAATACTGCGAGGTATCGCGTAGACCAAAGCTGGATCGTGTTCCCAGCCCCCCAAAGAGCTCGCCGCCCACATCGAAGTTCTGCCGGCAAAACGTGCACCGCCGGATGCTCCCCTTGACGGCCAGCGGATGAGCGGCAGCCAGCGCGTAGCCGAACTCCCAGGGATCTGGCCCGTTCACCGGCTTCTCCGCGATGATGTTCTCCGAGAGATTCCAGCCCTTCGCGTTGCTCGACAAGATCAGCTTGCCCTCGATCGCCCGCTCGATCTCCTTGTGCAGTTCGGCATTCGGAACCTCAACGTCGGTAATCGAGTCGTGATCCGTAATCTCCAGAAAACTCTTGTCTGCTTCGTTATGGTCTTCGTACTCGACATAGAGCACCGGGTTCACCCAGGACTCGCGCGGCAGAGGCCGAAACCGGTTCTCGAACCGGAACCCGGTGAACACAGCCGAGTCGTTCACCGTCGTCTGCCCCTGCACATACGCCTCAGCCGTCCACCACGCCGTCACGCCATACTCAAACTCCACCGTCGGCGCGAAAAAGGCGTTCGCGTTCTTGGGCGAAGCCGCAATGTTCTGGTTTTCAATCTCGAGATTCCCCGGCTCTTCCATCACCGAGGAATAGGTCACAAAGTAAGGCGGCTCCTGCTGGGCCCGGAGATTCGGAATAGCTGTAACAAACAGATAAAAAAGGACTAGGAATCCTCTTCGAAGACACGACGATGCGAGCACCTGCAAACCCTCCAAAACGAACGCGGCCGCCTCTTTGATATGCGACCAATTCAGTCTTATTTAAATGCAGACTAATTCGGTCGGATTTCTGAGTCAATGGTGCGCGTCCCAGATCGCGAGAAAAATGACGATTTCGTCCTTTTTCTTCCAGTGGAGTTATCTCAGACGAAGCAGGCAAGTCAGAAGGAATTGAAATGGAATGAGTTAGCTCAGGAACGGCTGCGGTTCCGGCGTGGGGTGCTTTGCGACCTGTGCGAAGGATCCGCGGCTCTCGGTGATTGCGCAGAATTTTCGGGCTTCTCGTCCACGATGGAGACTTGGGAGCAGAATGCATGCGCGTCAACCTGTGATTGGGAGTGAGCCCTGGAGCTTCGAACACACCCCTCCCGCTCGGTTCGCTCATAACCAAGGAGCAGCCGAGAACAAGGGGTTTGGGAACCAGAATGACGACGGCGCGCATCTTGAGGATGCGCGCCGTTTATGTTGGGTCAAACAGCGACGAGACTAACTCGTAATCGCAGCAACACCCACGCCAATCAGCACAAAGATGGCCCACCATCCGAAGACGGCGATGTAGCCAGAGGTCTTCTTGACTCCGGCGACGAGGGCCGTGCCCATGCCTAGCAGAACGAGCGTCCAGATCGTGACGATGTCAATCGAGCTTGCAAGTGCATAGAGCGCGGCGTTGGTTTCGAGTGGATTGAGAAAGGCTCCGAGATTCGTTGGAGCATAGTTCTTGATGTTGAAGGACTCCGGTGCCGTTCCTGCATAGATGACAACAATCCCCAAAAGCACTTTGACAATCCCGGGAAGTCCCGCGTACATCCACGCGGTAAAGATGCTTCCGTAGGTGGCTTTGCCGCCAAACAGAAAGTTAATGGTGCCCCAAAGACCGACCGAGCCGACCGCAATAACGATCAGCAGCACAAGCGGGTTTCCGATGAAGAAGCCCTCCGTGACGTAGAGCGAGATCTTCATCGACATTGCACGCTGCTCGGGCGTAGCCTGGTTCATGCGCTCCTCCTGCTTGGGGCTCAGGTGAATCTGGTTCTGCACCACCTGCTCCATGCCGATTCTCGAGGCAACCACGCCGAAGAGAATGTAGCCGACGACAGTAAAGATGATGAACGGCAGCCACCAGCTCCTGTTGCCGCGCTTGATGTCTGCGAATGTCTTGGAAGGCGCGGTAAAGGTGTTGGTCACACGCTGGAATTGAGAGAGACCGGGGGCCTGCTCAGCCGCCGGTTGAACCTCTGGATCGCTCATGATTTTCGCCTCTCGAAAAAAACGCCGGGTTAGACCTGTGGGTTAGGACCGGGGGAGACTGCGAGCGGTTGCATTCTTTTCAGGACATACGGCTACGGGGAATTGCCGGTTCCCCGCCCGGACGAATTCCATCCGGACGCGATTGTATCTTGATCGGGAATGAACCGAAATCGAATTTCTACTGGGATTCGCGGGCCAAATTCAAGCTGGATGGGCAGCCGGATCTGCCGAGTCGGTATCTTCGTCCTCGGCGGGCGGCGCAGCGGTGTGCGGAATGGGCTTATGAGCTGGGCCGGCGCCCGCATAGCTCTTATAGACCGTAATGTGGAAACAAGACTGTCGAAATTCTTCCTCCACGTCGATCTTTCCTTCGTTCTGCAGGGCCGCCAGCCGGTCGCGCATCCAGTAGATCTCGCTGTGGGTCAGCCCCTTCTTGGCAATGTCGATGGTGGCTCCGGTCAGGTGTGGACTGGCGACATCGCCTTCGGCGGGCGCTGCATTCCCATTTGTCCGCATCAGACGCTTCTGGTATTCGACGGTACGCACCGCTGAGCTGACTTCGAATGCATGGTGGAACTGCGCCTCGTGCGCCTTGGACAGATCCTTCAGGAAGGCTGCAGTCCAGGGACGGCAGTACCTCCGATCCTCGGACAATGCAGAATTCACGGCGAGACCGTCCGACTCGGGAACCCGAACGAGCTGGCCATTGGCGATACGGGCACGCAGATCGGCATCGTCCTCAATTCGTTCGAGATTATCCGCATTCGTCTTCTCGTTTTGGCGGATCAATGACTCGAGCGACCCACGCAGGGGAGCCATCCTGACTATGTTCTTGCTGCCCAGAGGGTCTGGGATCGCGACATGAAGCGCGGCATGTGGAGCGACCGGCATCTCGACCGCGGCTATTTGCTTGGCCGCGTCCTGCGGCGTTGCGGTGTTGGTATCGGAGGGGTTGGAGTCTTCGCCCACTGCAACGGATGTCCGGGAAGTTCCCGCGAGCGTAGTCGCGGTTGCCCCGGTCGTGTCTTCCGTGACCAGCGGATGCGAGAAGTGCTCCGAAGCCGCGGAACGGTGCTTGCTCATCCAGGAGTAGCGGCGGATGGGCATGCGCGCGCGCACGACGGCGGGTCTATGCCTGCGTCTGGAAGCGGCATAGCTGCGGGAGACGTGGCTTCGTGCAGCGCGGGCGTGTCCTGAAGCGGAATTCCCATAGGACGCAGACGCGGACGTCGTCCGGTGGTGTGCGCGAGCCTGCAGACCACGCGCGTGCATTGACGCCGAGGCGCACAAAACCGCGAGCAGGAAACTGAGAAGTACGGCGCGGGTCACGAGGAGCGCGCGAAGATTCGAGAGCAACACCAGTGTAGGACGCATCAGCAAGAGATTCGAGTGGTCAACGTGGTACGAGATTGTCCGATAAAGTCCGAATTCAGTTTACCGCAAGAGCATCTTGCAAGCTGGATCATGCTCAAGATGAATGTGCACGAAAGTGCGGCTAGCGAGATTCGGATTCTGCGCGGCTGAAACCCGCCGGGCTTTGTGAGTTCTTAGGATAGAGAGGGCCTAATGGAATTACCAATCAGGCCTCTCTGGACGCGTTTTTTACTGCAGCAGTGTCGGCTCGTCGTCCTTGGCGATTTCTTCCGGCGGGATGATGACCGCAGCCGCCACCTTGTCGTCGTCCTCGAGATTCAGCAGACGAACGCCTTGTGTCGCGCGCCCCGCGGCACGAACCCCCTTAGTATCAATGCGGATGATCTTGCCGAACTGGCTGATTACGACAAGCTCCGAGTTGTCGTCGACCAGCTGAATCGTATTGACCTTGCCGATTCGCTCAGTCACGGCCATGTTCTTTACGCCCTTGCCGCCACGGGTTTGCAGGCGGTACTCCTCGACGTTGGTGCGTTTGCCGAAGCCATTCTCCGTGACCGCGAGAATTCGAAAAGCGCCCTCTTCGTGCTCCTTGGGCGTGATGGCAACACCAACGACATAGTCGTTCTTGCCAAGGTCGATGCCGCGCACGCCGAACGCCGGACGTCCCATGGAGCGCACGTCACACTCGTCGAAACGGATAGCCATGCCTTCATGGGTCGCGAGGAAGACAATCTCGTTACCGTCGGTGATTTTTGCTGCGACCAGCTCATCTTCCTTGTCGATGCCAATGGCAATGATGCCGCGCGACATGACGTTGGAGAAGTCCTTGAGCGGCGTCTTCTTCACCGTTCCCTGGCGTGTGGCGAAGAAGACGAACTTCCCTTCCTCTTCGAGATCGCGAATGGCCAGAATGGCTCGAACATTTTCGCCCGGCTGCAGGCTCAACAGGCTCTGCATGCTTTTGCCCTTGCCGGCGGCACCCACATCGGGAACCTCGTAGACCTTGAGCCAGTAGACGCGACCCGCGTTGGTGAAGCAGAGCAGAAAAGCATGGGTCGAGTCTATGATGAGCTGCGAGACAAAGTCTTCCTCGCGGGTCTTCATCCCCATGCGGCCTGTGCCGCCGCGGCGCTGCTGGCGATAGATGGAGATGGGCGTGCGCTTGAGGTAGCCCTGATGGCTGACGGTCACGGCCACTTGTTCGTCGGCGATCAGATCTTCGATCTGCAGTTCGGTCGACTCGTCGATGATCTGCGTGCGGCGCTCATCGCCAAACTTGTCGCGAACCTCTTCAAGCTCCTTCACGATAACCGAACGCAGCTTCTTGTCGCTGCCCAGAATTTCCTCGTACTCTGCGATCTTGGCGCGAATTTCCTTGAGCTCATTGAGGATCTCGCCGACCGAAAGTTGCGTGAGGCGATAGAGCTGCAACTCAAGAATCGCGTCGACCTGGCGCACAGTAAGACCGAGTTCCTCGTTCGGCAGGCGCTCACGATCGAGGTTGATGACAATGTCTTTCCCTTTGCCCCACGTATAGAGGTTTTCGCGCGCTTCGGCACGAGACCGTGACGCGCGGATGATGCGGATCACCGTATCGAGATTGTCGAGCGCTATCTTGTAGCCTTCCCGAATGTGCTCAAACTCTCTCGCCTTGCGCAGCAGGTAGACCGTACGCCGCTGCACCACGTCGATGCGGTGGTTGATAAAGGTGTGAATCGCCGTGTCGAGGCCCATCTCCTTCGGCTGGCCGTTAAGTACGGCCAAGAAGATCATCGAGAAGCTCTCCTGCATCTGCGTGTGCTTGTAGAGCTGATTGAGGATGATCTCCATCTGCGCTCCCCGCTTCAGCTCGATCACGATGCGCATGCCGTCGCGATCGCTTTCGTCGCGCACATCGCCGATATCGTCGATGACCTTCTCGGTGACCAGCTCAGCGATACGCTCGATGAGTTTCGACTTGTTCACCTGATACGGGATCTCGGTGACGATGATCGCCTGGCGTTCCTTCGTCAGGTTC
>Ga0181535_10000696_pt1 | contig 48342 bp, 44 predicted proteins | sample PEATcosm2014_Bin_44_FD_119774 | JGI IMG/M metagenome (GOLD analysis project Ga0181535, IMG submission 119774) | Peatland microbial communities from MTU Mesocosm Facility, Houghton, MI, USA - PEATcosm2014_Bin17_30_metaG | ecosystem: Environmental > Terrestrial > Soil > Wetlands > Peat | place... | reverse complement strand
GATATTGTTCCTGAGACTGAGGGCGGCAAATCAGCGGCGACGGGCAAGGCGCCCGCGCCGCAGAAGGAGGTCAAGCCATGAGCGCTGCCACCATCGTCAGTCTTCCCGATCAGTCCACGGCTAGGGTTCCCAAGATGAACTTCCTAACCAGGGAAAACGGCTTGCTCAGTTGGTTGCTTACCGGCGACCACAAGCGGATCGCCACGCTCTACCTGATTTCAATAACGTTTTTCTTCTTTATTGGCGGGTCCCTGGCCGGACTCATTCGCCTTGAGCTGCTGACGCCGCAGACTTCACTGATGGCCGCCGACACCTACAACAAGGTCTTCACCATGCACGGCGTGATCATGGTGTTCTTGTTCCTCGTGCCATCTGTGCCCGCTACGATCGGGAATTTTGTGATTCCCCTGATGGTCGGAGCCCGCGATCTGGCGTTGCCGAAGATCAATCTGCTTAGTTGGTATCTCTATGTCATCGCAGGCTGCATGGTCATCTACACCATGGCCGCGGGAGGCGTGGATACCGGCTGGACTTTCACCAGTCCGCTCTCTACGCACTATCTCAATACCCACGTAATTTCAACCGGCCTGGCCATCTTCGTCGCCGGCTTCAGCTCCATCTTTACTGGGCTCAACTTCATTGTCACCATCCACAAGATGCGCGCACCGGGCATGACATGGTTGCGGTTGCCTCTCTTCGTCTGGTCGAATTACGCGGCCAGCATTCTGATGGTGCTGGGAACGCCGGTGCTGGCCATCACGCTGGTGCTGGTTGTGCTTGAACGCACGGTGCACATCGGCGTCTTCGATCCTGCTTATGGCGGCGACCCGATTCTCTTCCAGCATCTGTTCTGGTTCTACTCGCACCCCGCCGTCTACATCATGATTCTGCCCGGCATGGGAGTGATCTCAGAGGTCGTCTCCACCTTCAGCCGCAAGCGCGTCTTCGGCTACACGGCGGTCGCGTTCTCGTCGGTGGCCATCGCGGTCTTCGGCTTCTTCGTGTGGGCGCACCACATGTTCATCATGGGCATCTCCAATTACGCGGCGTTGGTTTTCTCGCTGCTCACGATGCTCGTCGCGGTGCCCTCGGCCATCAAGATCTTCAACTGGGCCTTCACGCTTTACAAGGGATCCATCACTTTCGAGACGCCGATGCTCTACGCCTTCGGCTTCATGGGTCTGTTCACCATCGGCGGCATGACGGGCGTTTTCCTCGGCTCAACGGGAACCGATATTCACCTGACCGAGACATACTTCATCGTTGCCCACTTCCACTTCGTCATGGTCGGTGGCATGCTGATGGCGTTTCTTTCCGGTATCCACTTCTGGTGGCCCAAGTGGACCGGGCGTATGTATCCGGAAAAGATTTCGCAGTTCGCGGCCGTCGTCACCTTTATCGGCTTCAACTTCACTTTCTTTCCGCAATTCATCCTGGGCACACTGGGCATGCCGCGGCGCTACGCCGCTTACCCGCCAGAGTTCCAGGCGCTGAATGTCTTTTCTACCGCAGGCGCGACCATCCTCGGCATTGGCTATCTGCTGCCGATTCTTTACCTCACCTGGTCGCTGAAGTACGGAGCGGTCGCGGGCAACAATCCCTGGCAGGCAACGGGCCTCGAGTGGCAAATACAATCGCCGCCTTTAACCGAGAACTTCCCTGTAATCCCCATCGTGGACCACGAGGCCTACGACTACGAGTGGCTGGAAAGACAGCAGGAGAAAGAGGTGGCGAGTGTCGGATAGCACCGCAACTGCGAGTGGCGCCGTAGCGGAAGCTCATCACGAGCATCCGCCGTATCAGCGCCATCACTTCGAATCCGTCGACCAGCAGTTCGACGCCACCAACTTTGCCATGTGGCTTTTCCTGCTTACGGAAATCATGTTCTTCGGCGGGCTCTTCACCGCGTATCTGATCATGCGCAACTGGTATTATCCCGCCTTCGTAGAGGCGTCTCACCAGCTGAACATCGGATGGGGAACTGCCAATACTGGGGTTCTGATCGTCTCCAGCTTCACCATGGCCATGGGAGTCTGGTCGGCCGAGATGCGCAAGAAAGGAATGCTGATTCTCTTCCTCTCGCTCACATGGATCCTGGGCATGGCATTCCTCGGCATCAAGTCCATCGAGTATCACGAGAAGTGGGTCAAGCACCACGTCCCCGGTCTGCACTGGAGCGATTCGTCATTCCTGAACCCTGCGTCGGACCCCGAGGTTTACAAGGAGTATCACGACAAGCCGCTCGCTCCCGACATGGCTGAGAAGACCGGGATGTACTTCTTCCTGTATTTCGCGATGACAGGCATGCACGCGCTGCACATGATTATCGGCATCTCGCTCCTGACGTTCATGATCTTCAGGGCGCGACAAGGGGCTTACACAACAGGACATGTAACCTATGTCGAAAACTTCGGCCTGTACTGGCACTTTGTCGACATTGTCTGGATCTTTCTGTTCCCGCTCCTCTATTTGATCAGCCGGTATTGAGAGGAAAACTCGAATGAGCGAACATAACCAGCACGCACAGCATAAAGAGCAAGGCGAGCACGATCAGGAACATCACATCGTCAGTCCGGTGATTTATGGATCGATTCTGCTGGCCCTCCTCATCTTTACCGGGCTGACGGTCTGGATGTCGTTCATCGACCTCGGCGAGTGGCATATCGCCGCGGGGCTCACGCTGTTCTGGAATCCAGTGGTGGCGCTCGCCATCGCGTGCACCAAGATGACGCTGGTGGTGCTCTTCTTCATGCACGTGAAGTACACCACCAAGCTGACCAAGCTGACGGTGGCTTCAGGCTTTTTCGTCTTCATCGTGCTCATCGGGATGACGATGACCGACTACTTCACCCGCGCCTGGGGACGGTGGTAGAAAAGCAGTCGTCAACGGTCAAGTGTCAATGATCAGCATGAGGGCCGCTTGTGGGCGGCCCTTTTCATTGTGCGCAAGCATACGATCGAGCGTTGCCGCAGAATTCAGGAGACAGGCGCAGTGGGTTCCAGACTCGAAGAAGATCAGATCCCAATGGAGCTCGCCAGTTTGGCTGATCAGCCCCGCATCCTTGTGCGCCGGGCCGGCGCGCCGCGAGCTCCAGCGCGCGCGGTGGTCTACTGGATGCAACGCGCCGTTCGCATCCTCGACAACCTTGCCCTGGACGTGGCCATTGACGCTGCCAACATTCTTGGATTGCCCGTGGTTGTCTATTTCGGAGTGATCCCGAATTACCCCAATGCAAATCTCCGCCATTACCACTTCCTCCAGCAGGGCCTGCGCGATGCCGCCGAGGACGCGGCCGCGCGCGGTGTCGGGTTTGTGGTGCGGCGCGCTCCGGAAGCCTCGCTTGAAGCGTTTCTCGACGAGGTTCAAGCGGCGTTGCTCATCGGCGACGAGAATCCCTGCCGCGAGCCGGAGCGCTGGCGCAAGGCGCTCGCGCTCCGTCTCAAGATTCCGTACTGGACAGTCGATGCCGACGTCGTCGTTCCTTCACGCATCTTCAATCGCACCTTTGTGCTGCTGCATCATTTTCGTCCCAAGCTCAAGGCCGAATTGCCGCGTTACCTTGTTGCGCCCGGGAAGGCTGAAGTCCACCATCGCTGGGAGCCCGCAAAGCCCGTGGCGTCGTTCGCGCTGGCCGCGGACATTACCGCTGGATTCTTGAAGCTCGATCGCTCGATTGGCCCGGTGGACACATTTATCGGGGGAACGCACGCCGGGCTGAAGCGGCTGCGGGCTTTCATTGCGCGCGATCTGGCGTCGTACGATGAAACGCGGAACCGCCCTGAGATCGACGGCACGAGCCGTTTGTCGCCCTATCTGCATTTCGGCAACATTTCTCCCTTGACGATCGCTCTAGCGGTGCGAAAAGCGGAAACTGACGGGAAGATTTCGTCTGAAACCAGCGAAAGATTCCTGGAACAACTTATCGGCTGGCGCGAACTAGCGGTGCTCTTCGTTCGCCACGAGGCGAACTACGACAACTGGGAGTGCGCGGCTCCGTGGGCGCGCAAAACGCTTCTGGAGCATGCGTCGGACCCGCGCCCCTATCGTTATACGCTGGAGCAATTGGAGCGCGCCGAAACCCACGACGATCTATGGAATGCAGCCCAGCGCCAGATGGTCGTGACGGGATGGATGCACAACTACCTTCGGATGTACTGGGCCAAGAAGATCCTGGAATGGGCGCCCGATCCCGCCACTGCCTTCGATTGGGCGGTGATCTTGAATGACCGATATGAACTCGACGGCCGCGACCCCAACGGTTACGCGGGAATCGCCTGGGCCATTGTCGGCAAGCTTGATCGGCCATGGTTCAATCGACCGGTATTCGGTCTGGTCCGGCCGATGACCTATGCATCGTTCTCCCGCAAATTCAATGCCGATGCATACATCCGCAAGGTCAGCGATCTCGGTTTGCGCGCTCAGGAAGCCGATCGCTGATTGAGTCTCCAGTTGTATCGGCGATCACAATTGGCTGTGATCGCCATTGTCCTATAATGGGCCGCAATCTCATTCCCGGAATTTGCGTGTTTCGTTGAGCGTTATCCGATGGATTCCGCGCTCATCCCCATTGGAAGACTTTCAGAATAGGGGAAGCTGGAAAGCCACTCAGGAAGCGCGTGACGAATCCCATGTTCGAACGGTGGAAGAAGGCTGCCGGCCGCAGCGGCAGGGCAGGGAAGCGAGCCGCCGGGCCCCGGCAACACGCAAATCGTGGAGGATCGGCAGCGATTGCGCTGGCGGGATGCTTGCTTGCGCAATTTATGGTCGCGCCGTTGTCGGCGCAGGTCGCGGTGGAGGCGGCCAAGCCGTCGACCCAGCAAGCGCCCCTGCCCGTGCGCGTTCCGCCTCGCGTTCTTGAGGAGCAGCGCTTTCTGAGGGAGCGTGGCTGGGCGCCGGGTCATCGATTGCCAGCGAGAGCGAGTGCTTCGCACCGCATTGCCCATCTGGTGGCCACCGCGGCGGTGAAGGCACCGAACACCAGCACGGCCTCCACATGGCAGCCGCTCGGCCCAACGGCGGTCCAAACCCCAAGCTTTGGCCTGATCACTGGCCGCGTCTCGGCGGTGGCGCTGGACCCTTCCGACGCGACCGGCAACCACCTGTACGCGGGCACTACCGGCGGAGGCGTTTGGATCGCCAATAACACCGCCGCGTCCACGCCGTCGTCCATCGTCTTTACTCCGCTCACTGACACGCTGGAAGCGCTCGGCGGAGTCTCCGATGCTTCCATCAGCATCGGCGCTCTCACGGTGCAGCCGGGTGGTACGGGTGTGATTCTTGCCGGCACAGGCGATCCGAACGACGTGCTCGACTCGTACTACGGCGCCGGAATTCTGCGCTCCACAGACGGCGGCAGCACATGGAGCGTGATCCAGCAGACCGTGGACCAGGAAGAGGGCATGAGCCTCACGGATGCCAGCTTTGTCGGCCAGGGCCTTGCCGGCTTCGCTTGGAGCACCTTGAATCCGCAGCTGGTGGTGGCAGCGGTTTCCCAGGCCTTTGAAGGCACGCTGGTCGGCGCCAATTGGCCCCTAAACACACTCGAAGGACTTTTCTATTCCATCGACAGTGGCGCAACCTGGCATTTGGCCACCATCACCGACGGCGCCGGGCTGGTTGTCCAGGGTCCGCTCAGTCCCGTCGTTTCGAAGGGGAACGCCGCCACCGCGGTGGTGTGGAACCCGGTGCGCCAGCTGTTTGTGGCCGCGGTACGCAATCACGGATATTATCAATCGCCTGATGGCGTCACCTGGACGCGCATAGCCGCCCAGCCCGGCACGGGACTCACTGCGCAAATGTGTCCCCCCAACCTCGCCGACATCGGGTCCATCGCTTGTCCGATCTATCGCGGAGCGCTCGCGGTTAATCCACAAACCGGAGACACGTTTGCGTGGACCGTCGACCTGAACAATCAGGACCAGGGACTATGGCAGGATCAGTGCGCTTTAAGCGCGGGTACGTGCAGCAATCCAGCTATCTCATTTGCCACGCGATGGAATACTGCTCCCCTTGAGTCCAACACTCTTCAGGGTTCTGTCACTATCCCCGACGGCGACTATGATCTCGCCCTTGCTGCGGTTCCGAATCAGCAGGATACATTTTTGCTGGCCGGCGCCAATGACCTGTGGAAGTGCAGCCTGGCGATGGGATGCGTCTGGCGCAACACAACCAACTCCACCACCTGCATGAGTGCGCAGGTGGCAGAATACCAGCACGCGATCGCCTGGAATCCAGCAAACCCGTTGGAGATCTTTCTCGGCAATGACAGCGGATTGTGGCGCTCAATGGACTCGGTTGGAGAGACGGGATCACCGTGCGCGGCCACGGACTCCACGCACTTCCAGAATCTGAACGGAAGCCTGGGATCGCTTGCCGAAGTGGTCAGCCTGTCGCCAGTGATTGACTCGACGTACGACATCATGGCGGGATTGGGGGTCAACGGCACGGCAGGCTTAAAAAGCTCATCCGCGACCGCCGACTGGCCGCAGATTCTGTCGGGCTTCGGCGGCCCTGTGGCCATCGACTCGAATCAAGACACGAATTGGTATGTAAACAATCAGCCTGGAGTTTCAATCTATCGATGCTCGCAATCAGCTCTTTGTACACCGGACTCATTCGGTACCAGCCCGGTCGTCAATGACGCCGACGTTGGTGGCGATGGCGACACTATGCCCACGCCAGCGCCCTTCCTGGTCGACCCGGTCGACGACTCTCAATTGCTGATTGGAACCTGCCGCGTGTGGCGCGGACCGGCCAACGGTGTTGGTTGGAGCGCCAGCAACGCGATCAGTTCGATCCTTTCCAGCGGAGCCAGCGGCGGTCCCTGCAATGGTGACGGATTGATCCGCTCCATGGCCGCTTTAGGGCTCTCACCAACCGGCGAGGTTATCTACGTCGGCATGTATGGCGCGGCCAGCAATGGTGGCAATCTGCCCGGCCACATTATGAGCGCGACCGTCGATCTCTCTTCCGGCACCGTGCCAGCTTGGCGAGATCTCACACAGAATCCGGTCGTAAACTATCCCCTTTCGCTGAACTCTGGCAATTTCGACATTTCCAGCGTCGTCATTGACACGCACGACCCCACAGGCAACACCGTGTACCTGACAGTGGAAGGCACGGATGGTCCTCTCGAATGGCTCCAGGTGGTGTATCGCTCGACGAACGGAGGAGCCACCTGGTCCAGCATCACAGCGAACCTGCCCCTAGCCCCGGCCAATAGCATCGCCATCGACCCTCAGAATGCGAATGTAGTGTACGTCGCCACTGACCGGGGCGTGTACTTCACGACCGATGTCGCAAGCTGCGCTGAATCTCTGTCTAACTGCTGGTCAGTGTTCGGCTCAGGTTTGCCCGAATCTCCAGCCGTGGCCCTTAGCGCATCTCCCAGTTCGTCGTCCGCGCAGGTTCTGGTCGCGGCCACCTACGGCCGCGGCATCTGGCAGGCTCCGCTATGGAGCGCGGCGACGGAACTTACAACCGCCACAGCTAATCCGTCGTCTCTCACATTTTCCAGTCAGGTCTTTGAAACATCCAGCAGCCCGCTGACAGTGACTCTCGAAAACACCGGCAGCCTCCCGTTCGTTCTCTCTTCCATTTCAATGAGCGAAGGTTTCAGCGAGACCGATAATTGTGTGACGGCGCCTATCGCGTTGGGCGCGAGCTGCACTGTTCAGGTGACGTTCACTCCGCAAGCCACGGGTCCACTAAGCGGAGAAATGATCATCTACGCCAACGTCTACGGCGGGCAGCTGGCGATCGACTTGACCGGAACCGGCTCGCCCGCAGGCATCGTGAGTCTGACTCCAGGTTCCGTCGCTTTCGGCCAGGTCGAAGTGGGAACCATTTCGGCACCGCTTCAGGTCTCGGTGGCCAACAGCAGCGCCGCGGCGATTCCTGTTAGCAGCGTCTCCGTCACCCCGCCGTTCGTACTCTCCGGCAACTCGTGCGGCACGACCAGCCTGGCCGCAAACTCCGTTTGCCAGTTGGAATTGGAGTTTGCGCCCACCCAGGATGGCCTGACTTCCGGCTTGCTGACCTTGACTGACGGTGCGGGCGCGCAAACGGTGGAATTTAGCGGCACGGGGATCGCGCCGCCCGCGGGCATTCTGAGCACCTCGTCGCTTTCCTTCGCTGCGACCCCGGAGGGCCAGCTCTCCACCGTGGAGAATGTGACGCTGACCAATACCGGCGGCTTGCCGCTGACATCGATCTCTGTTTCGGTCAGCGCCCAATTCCAAGTGACGAGCACCTGCGGAACGCAACTAGTGGCAGGCGCGGTCTGCACCATCGGCGTGGTCTTTGCGCCCACCCAGGTCGGCGCGATCATCGGCACACTGACAATTGCCGACGCTCTGCGCACGCAGACTGTGGCCTTGAGCGGGATAGGGATTTCGCCGCCGGCCCTGCACATCAACCCCTCGAGCCTTACCTTCACGAACCAGCAGCCAGGCGTGCCGAGCGCGCCGCAGACGCTCACCATTGGCAACATAGGTGGCTCGCCTCTGGCCAACGTCGGTTTTTCGGTCACTGGCGCCGCGGCATCCAGCTATTCCATCGCCGGGACAAACTGCGGAGTGGTGCTCAACAACGGAAGCAGTTGCACCGCCCAGATCGTCTTCACGCCAGGCGCGACGGGCCTCATGGCGGCCACGCTTGCCGTTTCTTCTTCTACTCTGGGGGTCGCCCCAGCTTCGGTGTCGCTGAATGGATCAGGCCAGCTCGCCACCGGCCTGGCTACTAACCCCTCCCAGATCGCATTTTCTGTGGTGGCGGCGGGTCAGTCCAGTGCGGCTCAGCCAGTGACCGTCACAAATTCCTCCAGCTACCCCATCGCATCCGTTTCACTTGCCGCGCCCGCGCCTTTTAGCATTTCGCAGAATACGTGTACCGGCGCCCTTGCGGCAGGTGCCGACTGTACCGCCTCGGTTGTCTTTCAACCCATTGGCGGCGGCTCCGCTTCGGGGTCGCTCACCGTCACTTCTTCTGCCGTTTCCACGCCGTCCACTGTCGCCCTTTCGGGAACCGGGTTCGATTTCACCGTTGCAATCACCGGCTCGGCCAGCCAGACGGTCGCCAGCGGGCAGCAAGCCACTTACACCTTCGTGATTTCGCCGGTTGGTTCCGGCGCCACTTTTGCCTTTTCCTGCGGCACGCTGCCCACGAATGCGCTTTGCCTCTTCAGTCCCGCCAGTGAGACGCTCAATGCCGGCGTGCAGGGCAACGTCGCAGTCGAGATCTCGACTGGCAATGGATCGACGACCCGCCTCGAACGACCCGACCTTGCCAGGCCGAATGTAGCGAAGGCCGGACCCGATCGATTCGGAGTCGTCCTGCCGCTGGCCTGCGGATTGCTCCTGCTTCCATGGGCGCTTCGCAGGCGACGAAAGCTGTTCGTGCTCGTGCTGCTGGCGGTGTTTCTGGTTTGCGGTGTCTCCAGTTGCGTCAGTTCCGGCGGAGGTACCGGAGGTACAGGCGGCAACGGGGGAAGCTCCAACACCGGGCCAGGGACGTATACGATTCCGGTCAGCGTCACGTCCATCGGCGTCTCGCGAACGGTGAACCTGACCCTGACGGTCGACTGACAACCGTGCATTTCGCGATCATCAAACCGCTATACTTGAGTTTCGAGACGAAGACCAAAAATGCCTGAAAAAGTTACCGTCGAAGACCTGCGTAGAGTGGCCGAACTGGCGCATCTGGAGCTCGCGCCTGAAGAGACGGGGCCCATGGTGCGCGACTTGAATGCGATCCTCGACTACGTTGCGGAGTTGAATGAGCTGGACACGTCGAACGTTGTGCCCCTTGCCCAGATCAGCGAGCTTTCCGGCGGCGCTAAAGGCACTCTCCGAGCTGACGAAGAAAGGCCTTCGCTGGATCGCGCTGTCGTGATGCAGCAGGCGCCGGAGACGGACGGATCTTTCTTCAAGGTGCCGAAAGTGATCGAGCGATAGAGGAGGAGCACCCGCAAGTGCGGGCCGAAAGCCGAAGAGGGAATCCGAATTGCCAAACGAGACAATGACCGCTGAGAGCTTTGTCGAACGGCCCAAGACGCTTGCGGTGCTGCGTGAGGAGATCGCCACAGGCCGCACGAAAGCCGCGGACCTCGCCGCCAGATACTACGCGCGCATCGAGAAGCTGAACCCACGTCTGAACGCCTTTCTGAGCCTCACCAAAGAGCGCGCATGCGAGCAGGCCGAGCGCATCGATGACCTGGCGGCCAAGGGCGATCCGCTGCCGCCGCTGGCCGGCATTCCGGTAGGCGTGAAGGATGTCCTGGTGACGCGGGGCGCGCCGTCGACGGCCGGTTCCAAAATCCTCCACGGCTACAGTCCGCCCTACGACTGCACGGCTGTCGCCAGGCTCGAGGCGGCCGGCGCGGTGCTGCTGGGCAAGACCAATTGCGACGAGTTCGCCATGGGCTCTTCCAACGAGAACTCGGCTTACGGGCCCGTACGCAATCCCGTCGATCCAGAGCATGTTCCTGGCGGCTCCAGCGGCGGCTCGGCAGCGGCTGTAGCGGCCAACCTCGCGGTGGCCACGCTGGGAACCGACACAGGCGGATCCATTCGTCAGCCGGCCAGCTTTTGCGGCGTCGTTGGCGTGCTGCCCACCTATGGGCGCGTCTCGCGCTTTGGCCTCATCGCCTTTGCTTCTTCGCTGGATCGCATCGGCCCCCTCGCCGCCAATGTTCACGACGCCGCCGCGGTTTTGAGTGTGATCGCGGGCCACGACCCAAACGACGCAACCAGTTCGCCAGCTCCAGTGCCGGACTTTGCCGCGGAGAGCAACCAGTCTCCCGCGGGCCTGCGCATCGGCGTGCCAGCAGAGTATTTTGGCGATGGACTCGATCCCGAGGTCCGCGCTGCCGTTGAAAAGGGAATTGCCGCACTTGGGGATGCTGGCTGCACGATCAAGCCGATCTCTCTGCCGCACACCAAATACGCGGTACCCACCTACTATCTGGTCGCCACGGCCGAAGCCAGCGCTAATCTCGCCCGATTTGACGGCGTGCGTTACGGCTACCGCTCGCCCAATTCGGCTACGCTCTCCGATATGTATTCGCACTCCCGTGACGAGGGCTTCGGCGCCGAAGTCAAGCGTCGAATCTTCCTCGGCACCTACGCCCTATCAGCGGGCTATTACGACGCTTACTACCTCAAGGCACAGCAGGTCCGCCGCCTTCTGGCCGAGGAATTCCTGCGTGCCTTTGCTGAGGTTGACGCGATCGTCACACCCACCTCGCCCTTCCCCGCGTTCAAGCTCGGCGAGAAAACCGGCGATCCGCTCGCCATGTATCTCGCCGACATCTATACCGTCACCGCAAGCCTGGCCGGCATTTGCGGTATTTCGGTCCCGTGCGGCGCGACTCGAACCGGCCTGCCCGTTGGGATGCAGATGCTTGCTCGGCCTATGGGCGAGAGCACCGCATTTCGCGTGGCGCGCGCCGTGGAGGATGCGGGAATTTGAGGAGCAAGGGCCGTGAGCAAGACTGCCGTTTTTTCGGCGTTCGCACTGTTGGCAACATTGAGCTCAGGATCTCTTACACACGCTGCGGAACGCAAAAAACACATCGTCGCTCTGGGCGCACTCAAAAGCGTCCCGTACTCTAAAGCCGGCGACCCAGCAAGTGCCGCAACCGGCGAAGATGTCCTCAAGATCCGCGCACTCTTCGTGGACGGAGTCCTGAAAGAATGGACCACCGGCGATGCGCACGATGTGACCGATCGCAGTTTCGTGGTTCGACGCGTCATTCGGCTCAACGACGCGTTGCCCAGTGACAAGCCAATCCCCGGCGACAAAGCTAGCCACTGGGTATGGCAGCGTGGGCCTTGGCTGCTGGTCGACCGCGTTTCCGGCCGGGAGACAGCACTCCGGCTGCCAGACTACGACACCGGCGTCAGCCAGGTGAGTTGGTTCCGAGATTATGCGGCCTATTGCGGTGTCACTCCAAGCCGCAAGAGCTTGTATGCCGTGGTCGCGCAAATTGCCGGGCGGAAACCGGTCCTGGCCAAAAAGCTTGCGGCTTTCGACCCTGAAAATCACCCTGACCCCGTTTGCGCGGCGCCCGACTGGCAGCGTGAACCACTTCGCATCACATTTCATCCCGCGGGTACAGATGCGGTAAGCTACGACATCGTCCCCGGCTCAGCGGTGCTGGTGGAGGATACCGGTGATGAGGATGAAACGCCTCCTGCGACGTCCACGAAGTAGTCCGTCTCTGCGTCGCGTTTGAAAAGCCGGGAGGTCGGCACAACAGCATGGAATCGCTCGACGAGCTTCTGCGACAGGCTGAAGCCGCTCACGGTCACCTGTGTGCGGGGCAGGTTCTCGGTGTCCGCATGTCTCTGCTGGGCCTAGCGCGGCTTGGCATTGCCGAGCCGCATGGTGCAGACCGCAAGCGTCTGGTCACTTATGTCGAAATCGATCGCTGCGCAACGGATGCCATCGCATTGGTGACAGGATGCCGGCTGGGCAAGCGCTCACTCAAGTTCAGAGACTGGGGCAAGATGGCTGCCACCTTTGTCGATCTCGCATCAGGCCGCGGCCTTCGCGTCGTGGCTCTCGAAGACACGCGCGAACTCGCGGCGCAAATTTATCCGCACCTGGAGACGAAAGGCCGCCAGCAGTTGCAGGCTTATCGTGAATTGCCGGAAGCGCGGCTCTTCTGTGAGCAGTGGGTACGCGTCAACATCGATCCAACGGATCTACCTGGCACCTCGAGAGATCGCGTCGTGTGTCAGCGCTGCGGCGAGGGCGTGAACTTCGGCCGGTTCTCTGTGATTAATGGCGAGTCGCTTTGTTTCACCTGCGCACGGCCGGAACTTCGATACTGGAACGCTTCCGCGCCGGAAGGATCGATCTGACCCACGTGGTTCGGATGCTGCTCTTCACGCCACCAGTTCAACAGCACCCAGACCATGAAACTGACGGCAAGACCTACGGGAATCAGCCACAGCGATTGCTCATGAATTTCCAGCGTCATGGGAAGATACCTCTTTCCGTCCTCCGGCGCACCGTGTGGAATTCATCACACGCACCCCCGGAAAACCCCATGAACCCAGATGACGCCCTTTTCCGTAAAGAACGAGTAGCCAATTCATAAGAGGACCGTAAAGCCGGGCCAGTGTGCTTTCCGTCACCGGTCAGGTCCCTTCGCCTTGACACCGAACCCGCTGCGCATTTCTTATCTTTACTAGGTATTCTTTCTGGCTATTCGGACCGGCACTCATGTGGAGGAACCGACCTTCTTGTGCCCGGATGCCGGCGGGAATACTGTGTCGAACAGGAAGTATGCGGCGGTAGGGTTACGTTGTACGTGCGGGCAGGATCGGAACTCGCTTCCCGCCCCGTGATTGAACCCTCCTTCCAAAGCTTGGGCCGGAGAAGACCGAGGCCTCAAGAACCTTTCCCGGAGACAAATTTCTTATCAGGCGCCGGCAGCAATGGCCGGGTGAGCCTGTGCCTGAAGCTGGCAATAGACGGCCGCAAGGGCGAGCGAAGGACGCGAGCGACGATGAACGTACCGACAAGCTTTGCATTTTGGGCGGCTGCGCCGGCCGCTGGGGCGGGGAGTGGGCTCTTAACAATGCTTCCCATCCTGCTGGTGATCCCGCTGCTCTACATGATGATGATTCGCCCGCAGCAGAAGCGGCAAAAGCAGTGGCAGGAGATGCTCGCCGGCATCAAGTCCGGAGACCGGATTACAACAACAGGAGGGATTCGCGGCACCATCATCTCCCTCAAAGACGATACGATTGTGATTCGCGTCGCACCCGACAACCTTAAGCTGGAAATAGCCAAGAACGCGATTGCTTCGGTCACGCAAGAGGACGCTTCGAAGTCGTAGCCGCTCCGGCCCTCCGGGCCTTTACTTTTTGGAATAGAGAACTGGGAGTATGAAGAAGAATCTCAGAAATAAGATCGTCCTGATCATTGCCGTACTTTTGATCTGCCTGTATGGCATCTTCGGAATCCCATCCGGGGTCAGCGGCAAGGCGCTGCTGAGCGCCATTTCCAGCCGAATTCATATGGGACTTGACTTGCAGGGCGGGGCGCACCTCATTCTGCAGGTGCAGGTCTCGGATGCGGTGAACCAGGAAACGGATAACAGCATCCAGGAAATCCAGCAGGATCTGAAGAAGGCCAACCTGACCTTCTCCCAGGTCTACAAGCCTGATCCCAATAAGCCTGACGTCATTCGCATTGAAGGAACAAATCAGGTGCAGTCCGATGCCATAAACTCGTTGCTTTCGGCCAATAAATATGCCAACGAGTATGACATCTCCGGCGGATCCGACAACAATTGGACGCTCTCCATGAAGGGGCCTTTCGAGAACGATCTCGATAAGCGCACCGTGGACGAGGCCATTGAAACGATACGGGACCGCGTGGACGCGTTGGGCGTCAGCGAACCGCTGATCCAGGAATACGGCTTAGGCAAATGGCAGATTCTGGTGGAGTTGCCTGGCATCAGCGATATGGACCAGGTGAAGAGCGTGATCAAGTCCACGGCCCGCCTTGAAATTCATGCCGTTGACGGCGGCCCGTTTCAAACCGAAGATGCGGCGCTGCAAAGCGTGAACGGCGCTCTCCCGCCTGACCAGGAGATTCTGCAAAGCTCGGGCGATCTGGCGGGTTCAAATGGCGCAACCTATTACATTCTTGAGCGGTCCGCGATCGTGGCCGGCAGCGATTTCCGTTCCGCAGAGCCCGGCGTGAATTCAAATACCGGGCAACAACAGGTTAACTTTACTCTCACCGATGAAGCAGGCGACAAGTTCTGGGACTATACCAGCGCCAACATCGGCAAGGACATGGCCGTGGTGATGGGCGGCTCGGTGCGCAGTGTCGCAGTTATCAAGGGCGCGATTCGCGATCAGGGCCTGATCGAAGGGTCGTTCAGCCAGGCTGAAGTAATGGAGCTCTCCAAGCTCCTGCGTACGGGCGCATTGCCGGCATCTCTGACCTACATTAACGAAAGCGTGGTGGGCGCCACGCTGGGGGCTGACTCCATCCGCGAAGGCGTAACGGCAGCGATTGTCGGCATCGTCGTCGTGATGGCCTTCATGCTCGTTTATTACAAGGGCTCGGGCATCAACGCCGATCTTGCGCTGATCTTTAACCTGGTCATTTTGTTGGGGATCATGGGGCTCTCCTCCGCCATTTCAAGCGCTTCGGGGGGCGGGGGCCTTGTGCTCACTCTCACTTTGCCCGGCATCGCGGGGGTCATCCTGACTATTGGTATGGGCGTGGATTCGAATGTGCTGATTTTCGAGCGCATCCGCGAGGAAATCCGCGGCGGCAAAGCGGCATCGGCAGCCGTGGATCAGGGCTTTGCGCGGGCGTGGCTGACCATCGTCGATACCCACGTTACGACCATCGTATCGGCGGCGATTCTATTCATCTTTGGCACTGGCCCAGTGAAGGGCTTCGCTACAACACTGACCGTCGGTCTGGCAGCCAACCTTTTTACTGCCGTCTTTGTCTCGCGAGTCATCTTTGAGGCGCACTTGAACAAATTGAAAGCCGGCGCGATGGTTTCGATTTAGAGCCAGCGGTTCGCTAGCAGGAGAAGATACGAAGTGGAATTCTTTCGCAATCCGAGTGTGAATTGGCTGGGGTGGAAGTGGTACTTCCTCGCCTTTTCCATGATCTTCAGCGTGGCAGGCATCGCAAAAATGAGCTGGAACTGGTCGCACACCGGCAGTCCGGTTCCACTTGGAGTGGATTTTCAAGGCGGTACGCAGGTGGATGTGAAGTTTACCAACCCACCCGACATTGAAGCGATTCGACTTGCAATAAGCCAGGCAGGCCTGAAGGACGCCACTATTGTGCCTTTTGGAGATCCGGCAAATCATGAGGTGCTGATCAGCCTGCCCGAGGAAACCAACGAAGCGGCGCTCGATGCGGGCCGTCAGGCGGTCGAATCGGCCCTCCAGGACCATTACAACAACTACTTCAATCCCAATACCGGGGTGAATGTGGCAGTAGTAGGGCCCACGGTTGGCCATCAGTTGGAGAAGCAGGCCACACTGGCAACGCTCTATTCCATGCTCGGCATGCTCATCTATCTCTGGTTCCGTTTCCAGTTGATTTACGGCGTGGCTGCGGTTGTGGCCTGCTTCCACGACACGCTCATTACCGTCGGCGCCTTCGCTCTCACCGGCCGGGAGATCAGCCTGACCGTGATTGCCGCCATCCTGACGCTGGTCGGCTATTCCATGAACGACACAATCGTCGTCTTTGACCGCATCCGCGAGAACCTGCGCATCAGCCGTCGCGAGAGCTTGACGGACCTCGTCAATCGCAGCATCAATCAGACCCTGAGCCGGACCGTGCTCACTTCGGGCCTCACCTTTCTCACCGTCCTTGCCCTTTTCATCTTCGGCGGCCCCGTGCTGAACGATTTCTCTTTTGCGTTGGTGGTGGGCATCCTCATCGGGACGTATTCATCCATCGCCGTAGCGGCACCGATGCTCGTTGCCTGGCAGGAAAGGCGGGCGGGGAAGGGCAAGTCCGCCTCGTTGCCCGCAGCGAGAAAGCTGAAAGGTTAGAAAAAATGGCCGCCCCGCTCGATTTGTGCATCCATTCTCAACGGGGAACCACTCCTGAGAGAGGCTTCCGGTGGTGGTCTATAGACGCGTCTCAGATGGACAACGGCCAACTTAGATTTGCACCAGTTTTGCAGCACTATTGGCAGCGGGAACAAAGTTCTGATAAGGTTTACTCGCTCCTTTGTGCGGATTTTCCAGTCGGGAACAATTCCCCCTCCCGTGGTGTCTAAGATAGGAGTAACGATACCCGATCGAAGAGGCTGGCCATGTTTGAAGATTCTACGTTCGAATCCAGCAAAAGAATCAAGACCAAGAGCGGCCGGTGGATGTTAGTGACCGGCGGTATCAATCTTGGGATTCTTATCATGCTGATTCTGATCCCGCTGATTTATCCCGAGGCTCTGCCGAGCGCGCTGATGGCAACGATTCTGACCGTGCCACCACCGCCTCCTCCACCGCCCCCGCCGCCTCCGCCACCAGAAGTGCATGTAGTCCATGTGCAGTCGGAGATGATGAACAACCAGCTCACTGCGCCCACCAAGATCCCAAAGAACATTGAAATGGTTTCGCAAAAAGAAGCGCCGCCATCCAACTTCGGCGTTGCCGGTATGGAAGGCATGGGCAACAGCAACGGCGTCATGGGCAGTCTGTTCGGCAGCGGCAATGGTCCCCAAGTAAAGGCTGCGCCGCCCAAGAAGATCAACATATCAGCCGGTGTGGCCGTGGGCTTCCTGTTGAACAAGACCACCCCGACCTATCCGCCGATCGCCAAAGCCGCTCGCGTTCAGGGAACCGTGGTACTCCAGGCGACGATCTCCAAGCAGGGAACCATTGAGGATCTCCGCGTTATCAGCGGGCCGGCAATGCTGCAGCAGGCCGCAATGGATGCGGTAAGACAATGGCGCTACCGCCCGTACCTTCTCAACAATGAGCCGGTCGAGGTAGAAACCACAGTCAATGTAATCTTCACCCTGGGTGGGTGATGAGAATTTCCGGTGCCCTGCCGCTCTTTGGCAGGGCGCATTGCTTTTGACCGGAATGCGCATTCCAAGGGGCCGCATTCCATTGAACTCAGTCGCCCGTTTCGTCGGGTCTAATTCAGTACAAAGAATCTCCTTAGGAGGAACGATTCAGTGATTCTCGCTCAGCTCGCACACTTCGCTTCGCATACGGTCAACAGTCTTGCCTTCCTTCAGGATGAAGGGCAGACCGTTGGCTTCAGCCCCATGCAACTGTGGGAACACATGGCATGGATGGCCCGCACGGTAGCTATCGTCCTGTTTATCGAGTCGGTCTGGTCCCTGGCCGTGATGATCGACCGCTACTTGTATTTCTCCGCTGCCCGCAAGCAGTCGCGGGAGTTCGCGCCTAAAGTTGCCGGCGCGCTCAAGGAGAGCAAGCTCGAAGAAGCCATCAAGATCGCGGATCGGAACAAGAAGTCGCATCTGGCCGAAGTCGTTACGGCTGGTCTGCAGGAGTTCCGCGCGTCTTCCGGTCAGGCGACCGAGGACACCATCGCCAGCGCTGGCCGCGCCCTCGATAGGGCGGAAGCCATCGTGCACGCGAAGCTGAAGAGGGGCCTGTCGGTCCTGGCCACCATCGGCTCTACGGCGCCGTTCGTCGGACTGTTCGGTACGGTCGTCGGCATTCTGCACGCATTCGACGCCATCGCCACCCAGAAAATCGCAGGCATTGGCGCTGTCGCAGGCGGTATTTCAGAAGCTCTGGTCACCACGGCGTTCGGTCTTCTTGTGGCCATTCCTGCCGTTATGGCCTTCAACTATTTCACCGGACGCGTCGAAGCTTTTGACGTGGAGATGGACAACTCTTCAAGCGAGTTGATTGACTATTTCATCAAGCAGAGCCACAAGCGCTAGGCGCTGAAGTGGCTCCTTTTGGGCGAGAATTTCGCCGGGCGGAGGTTGGCAAGCTCCTCTGCCCGGCGGTTTGATCCTCGCTTGAGGTGGCGTAGGTCCGGGCAACGCTGGACCGGATCCGGGAAGAAAAATTCAGACGGACGGAGTTCCGATTATGGCAGTAGCAGTTCGCGATGAAGGCAAGAAGGTAAATTCCAACATCAATGTCACGCCCATGGTGGACGTGATGCTGGTGCTCCTCATCATCTTCATGGTCATCACCCCCATGCTGCAGAACAAGGTGGCGATCACCCTGGCCCAGGTGGAAAATCCCACCAATATGCCCGATGCCGACAAGGAAGATGCGATTGTCGTCGCGGTCACGCGGGATGGAGCGGTATACCTCGGTCAGAATAAGGTCGATCCCTCGCAACTTGGCAGCTTGGTGCGGGATAAGCTGGAAGACAAAACCGATAAGACGATTTATGTCCGCGCGGATGCGCGCGCCCAGTACAAGGCAGTGGAAGACGCCATCGACGATGTGCGCACGGCCGGTGTTGAAGAAGTTGGCCTGTTAACGCAGCGGCGGGAAGGCAATCAAATCGGCGGCGAGTAACTCGCGCAGGATTGCGTTGTTCAACGATATTCAGATACGAGGAGTTTGAGCCATGGCATTTTCCACTGGCGGCGGCGGCGGAGCGATGGGCGAGATCAACGTCACGCCCATGATCGATATTCTTCTGGTTTTGTTGATCATCTTCATGGTCATCGTGCCGGTAACCCCCAAGGGGCTGGATGCGCTGGTACCCCAGCCGCCCAAGAATCCGCAACAGCAGCCACCGCAGAATGACCGCACCATCGTTGTGCAGGTTCTTTATCGCCCTGGCCAGTCCCCGGCGTACAAAATCAACGACACCGACGTGAATCACGGCGATCTGTTGGGCAGGCTGACCGATATATATGCCAACCGCGCCGAACGCGTCATGTTTGTCAGGGGCGACGACGACGTCGATTTTGCCTACATCGCCGATGTCATCGATATCGGCAAGGCCGCTAACGTGGATCACATCGGCCTGATGACGCCTAAGATCCAGCAGGGACAGTAGGCTGGCTGTGTCCGGAGACACTTGATCCGGGTGCGGGGAAGAGTACAATTTTTTCGCTTGGCTGCGGTACGTTTTGGCCGCTCCCGGCTGCTGAGATTTACAGGCGAGGCCTGCAGGCCCAAGTCTGAAGGAGAAGGAAAGAAAATGATTCGAACCGCACGTTTTTGGGCGCTCGCGGCGACCTTAACCGGCATGGTGGTTGGCATGAGCGGCTGCAACCAGCTCATGGCACGCGATCAGTTGAACAAGGGAGTCGATGCCTACAAGAACGGTCATTACGATGAGGCCATCGAGCACTTCCAAAAAGCCACCGAACTTGATCCCAAGCTGCCCATGGCGAAGACCTACCTGGCCACCGCGCTTGAACAGGACGTAGCCCCGGGAGTGACGACACCCGACAACCTGAAGATCGCCAACCAGGCCATCGATATGTTCAAGGATGTGCTGAGTGAAAAACCCAACGATGTCGACAGCATGAAGAAAATCGCGGGCATTTATTTCAGCATCAACCAGATGGACGAGGCCGAGTCTTGGCAGAAGAAAGTTTTGGATGTCGATCCCAACGATCCTGAGGCAGCTTACACGATCGGCGTCATTGACTGGAAAAAGGCTCACCAGAACAAGCTGGAAGCGCTTCAGGCGGTCGGCCTCAATGATGACGGCAAAGGAAATGTGAAGGCTCCTAAGCCAGTCATGGAGAAGCTGGCCCAGGAAAACGCGCCTCTGGTCGACGAGGGTCTGAAGTACTTGACCATGGCTGTTAACGATCGTCCCAATTATGACGACGCCATGCAATACCTGAATCTGATTTATCGCAACAAGGCGGACGTGGACTATGGCAACGCCGCCGCTGTTACCGAAGATCTGGCGCAGGCAGACCAATGGACCTCGAAGGCGATGGACACGCGCAAGGCCAATGAGGCGAAGAAGAATCAGGGCCCGGGCGGCATTACCATCGACAACAGTGGACAGATGCACTAGCCGTTGCGGAATCTTCCGGCGTTGGAACCAAGCGGCCTCTGCCTTGCGCGGAGGCCGTTTTTGTTGAAAGATCGAATGTCATCTGCTCAGAGGTGTGTCTTGAACGAAGCTTCTCGCATTGCGCGAATTGTTGTTCTCCTTCCTGCTTGTATCGCCTTGGCAACGGCTCACTCGTCAGCCCAACAGGCTCCTCAGCCTGCGCCCGGGACAACGCCGCACCCCTCAGCAATGCATGCAGTCCAGTCGGCGGCGGGCTTCGCCGCGGCCAATGAGCGGGAAGCGCTTGAGGTAACGGTTTGCGGAGATTCCCTGATTCACGTCACCGCACAGCCGCCTGCTTCTGCTGGCGCGCCCTCCAAGCCTGAAGTGCAACCGTGGATGCTTGCCCCTGCTGAAGTCTGTCCCGGTGCACCGTTTCAGTTCGGCGAGTCCGGCGGAACTGCGCACCTGACCACATCGAAACTGGAGATTTCGTTTTCAGAGGAGAACGGCAACCTGGACGTAAGAACGGCCCAAGGCGAAGATCTGGTCCGGGAGCGGCCGAATCTTCCGCGCACCTATCTCCACTCCGATGCGGCGGGGCTGTTCCACATCGAAGACCGGTTCAGCCTCGACTCGACGGAGGCGATCTATGGTTTGGGACAGCATCAGAGCGGAATGTTCAATTATCGCGGCAGCACGGTGGAACTGGGGCAGAACAACACCGATGTCGCGATTCCATTCCTGGTGTCGAGCAAGGGATACGCGATTTTGTGGAACACAGCTTCGTTCAGCTACTTCGACAACCGTTTCCCACTCGATCTGAATTTAGAATCCATGGCGGCACCGCAGATCGATTACTACATTATTTATGGCCCACAGATGGACGCGATCATCCACCAGTACCGTTCGATGACCGGCCACGTTCCGCTTTTTCCCGAGTGGGCGTATGGATTCTTCCAGTCCAAGGACCGTTATAAGTCGCAGGATGAGATTCTTTCGATCGCGGCCGAATACCGATCGCGGCACATTCCGATCGACGCGATCGTGCAGGACTGGTTCTGGTGGCAACCCGGCCGGAAGGGCGATCCGGTTTATAACTCCGGGTACACCGATGTTCCCGCCGAACTCAAGACGCTGCACGACCAGCATATTCACGCCATGATCTCGGCGTGGGCGCTGATGGACGACACCAGCGACAACTTCAAAGAGATGGTCAAGAACGGGTACGAGATCGACGATACACAGGCGTACGATCCGACCAACCCGGCGGCAAGCAATTTCTTCTGGAACCAGTTTGTGGGCAAGCTGTTCGCCCAGGGATGGGACGCTTTCTGGCTGGACAGCTCGGAGCCGGAAGAGGCCTGGCCGCACAGCGGCGACGCCGCTCTCCGCGATAAGCAGCTCAGCATTGGCAGTGGCCTGGAATTCACGAACATTTTCCCGATGGTTCATACTTCCGGTGTGGCGGCGCACTGGAAGCAGACGGATCCGGACAAACGCGTGTTTTTGCTCACGCGATCCGCATTCATGGGCCAGCAACGCGTGGGCGCAACGGTGTGGTCGGGCGATGTGTACAGCAGCTGGTGGGCGCTCAAGCGGCAGGTTCCGGCTGGATTGAACTTCGCGCTCTCCGGCTATCCCTACTGGACAACCGACATTGGCGGCTACCATCCGCTCAATTACGCACAAACCATGCCGCCGGGCTACCAGGAACTCTATGCGCGCTGGTTTGAGTACGGTGCATTCTGTCCGGTCTTTCGCACTCACGGCCATCGTGACCGCAACGAGCTATGGGTGTACGACCAGGTCTTTCCGGCACTCCTGGCAATCGATCAGTTCCGCTACCGCCTCATGCCCTACGTGTATTCACTGGCGTGGAAAGTAACCAGCGACGACTACACCATTCAGCGGCCGCTGGTGATGGATTTCCGTGAGGATTCTGCAGTGCGCGAGATCGGCGACCAGTTTATGTTCGGCCCCGATTTTCTGGTAAGTCCAGTCCTCACGGAACACGCTACTTCTCGCTCGCTCTATCTGCCCGCCGGCGCCGAATGGTTTGACTTCTGGACCGGAGAGCGCACCTCGGGCGGTTCAACGATCACGGTGCCGGCTCCGCTCGACCGCATTCCGCTCGATTTACGCGCAGGGTCGATCCTTCCCCTTGGCCCGGTGATCGAATACGCAAGCCAGGCAACCGACCCAATCGAGTTGCGTGTCTATCCCGGGGCCGATGGCAACTTCACCCTCTACGAAGACGAAGGCGATAGCTATCGTTACGAAAAGGGGGTTCACGCCACAATACCCATCCACTGGGACGACGCGGCCCGCACGGTCACGTTGGGCGATCGTGAGGGCAGCTACCCTGGCATGGCCGCCGAACACACTTTCAATGTCGTGATTGTTTCTTCAGGTCACGGTGTCGGCCCTGATGTGACGGCAACGCCGGACAAGGTAATCCGCTATGCCGGATCGAAGATCGAGGCCAAGTTCCAGTGATGAGAGCGACGGCTGCGCTCTATTTACCGCTCCGCGTCAGGATCTGCTCAGCGAGATAGTTGCGAACCTTCGCGCCATCCGTCAGCGTCTCGAGATAGGCGGTTTGGAGAAGCTGCTTCTGGCCGTCGTGGAGATACCCGTGAATCGCCTGCTGCACGCGCGGATCGTTTAACTCCTGTTGGCCCGCCGGCTCGTGCGCGATCAGCTTATAGATCGCGTAGCCGGCAATCTTGTGGCCTGGCGCCGAGTTGTCATAGACGGGAATAACGTCAGTGAACTGATCCGGCTTGAGCTTGCTGATCGCGCCATAAAGCTCGGGATCCGATTTGAGTTGGGATTCACGCACAAAGCCCATGTCGCCGCCGTTCGTTGCGGTGTTCGGATCCTCTGAGACGTTCATCGCCACAGTTGCGAAATCCACCCCGCTCTCGAGCTGGCTGTATGCAGCGTCGATTTTCGGCTTTGCGTCAGCGTCGCTGGGCGGCTTTTCGCCCTGCAAGTTCGGTGATTGCTGCGGGGGCGTATTCGTGACCACGATGCGCGCCAGATGATATCGCGGCTCGATCTGGTTGAAGTCCGCTTTGTGCGCTGCGTAGAAAGCCGCGATTTGCGCGTCGGTGATGTTGATCTTGGACTCGATCTCCTTGTTCATCAGCTTGGTTTCAGTCAAACCGCGCCGAATGTCGCGCTTGAAATCATCCAGCGACAGGTTCCGCTGCTTCAGCATGGCGTTGAATTGCTCGTCCGTGTAAGGAGCCTTGATCTCGGCAAGCTTCGCGTTCACATCTTCGTCGCTGGCGGTCAGATTCAGCTTGGCAGCTTGCTGTTGCAGAATCTCTTCCCGGATCATCGTGTCCAGCACGCTCAGCCGTCGGATATCGGCTTCCTCAGATGTCGGCGTTTGCGAGTTATCTCCGATACTGGCCTGGTAGTCCCTTTCGAGCTCGGCGCGCAGAATTTCCTTGCCATTGACCGTGGCCACCACGTCGGCCGAAGGCGATCGGTGGCAACCCGCCAAGGCAGAGAACACGGCAACACTGACCAGAGCGGCCGCGGCAAAGGTCATGCGCCTTCCAGAATTTGATACGGCTTGCAAGTTGATCTCTCCCACCGGGTTTACTGATCCCCGGCCTTCTAGGATAAATCCCGCCTGCGGCGCGCGGATAGCCCCCAATCGTGTCATCATTTGGACCCTGCCGGGGCTGGAGCCGCCGAGGCTTGCGCCATCGGCGGCTGCTCACCTGCGGCGCGTACTGCGCGGTCAATCGCCATCCAAAGCTCATTCTGGGGAACCGCGCCCCCATTCAGTCGCTCTCCATTCACGTAGACTGCCGGCGTACCATCGAGTCCTAGGTCGTCTGCAAGCTTGGCCGAGGCACGAATCTGTGTTTCATCCTGTTTGGCCATGCAGGCTTTCAGAATGGTTTCATCGAGCTTGCCCAAAATGGCTTCTTGAAGGGCGATGCGATCCAGCGCGGCAAAACTTATTTTCAAGTCCCGATCGTCGCCAGTGACCTCTTCTCCATGGGCGTGCAGATAATCCACGTAGGTCCAGTAGACATCGGCGCTCTGCGCCGCCAGGCAATTGGCATCCACCGCCGCGTGCATCGCCCATGGGTGTATCTCGCTCAGCGGATCGTCCTTGTAGACGAACCGTACCAGGTCCTTGTAATGCTCCATCGTGGCCGGAAACAGCTCCTGGTGCAGGCGCGCGCAATACGGACACTCCAGGTCATCGAAGTTGATCACTGTCACCTTCGCGTTCGGATTGCCCCGAATCGGTCGTCCTGCGGTCGGGATGGCGTCGGCAGGGTCCTTGGTCAGATCGAACGTATCGAGATGCACGAGTTTGGTGCTGTCGGCAGAGATAAGAAAGTTGACAACCTGGGACTTGGAACCGCGCGTGATGGTGACTGGCAGCGTTTCATAGCCCGTGAACTGGCTGGGAGTTCGGGCGCCCAGGTTGATTATCACGTCCGCCGGCATGTCGTATTGAGAGCGGACCAGAATCTCAATGCGCCGGTTGAGGGCTGGATCGGGTCCGGAAGGCGTCGTGCTCTGGGCTCTGCAGCCCGCGGTCAGGCCCAAAACAAGCAGTCCTGCCAGAAAACGAAAACGGAACAATAGATTTTCCTCTCAGGAAAGGATACTCCAGCGGGGCTCTCGGCAGCCCTTTGCGCACTGGGTTACTGAGCGCTATTTGAGAGACGAATCGTTTTGCAAAAAGCAACCCCAGCTGTGCTGGCGCCGATCAATTCTCGCTCCGGCCTCCGCAATCTGACCACTGACTACTCATCATTGACAACTGCACTTAATACGCAGGTGGCAACGTCGGATCGCGGAAGACTGAGTTGGCGCGCCGGATATCTCCCACCGAGCCGAAGTTGGCCAACGTGAAGCTGTAGAGCCACTGGGTTTCGTCGCGGCTTGTTGATCCTACCGTGCCCAACTCATAGCGCCTGTAACCGGCGGTTAAGCCGCAGCAATTCCAGTTGTAGACGGCCTGTACTCCGGCATACTGTATCTCGTGCTGGACAAAATCATAGCCGCCGTTGACCGCCAGGTTGAATCCTTTGCCGCTCTGCTTGCCGAACTCCAGGAAAGGTTGCAACTGCTGGCTCTTGATCAGTGAGGCAACGTTGCTGACGTTGCTGGTTTGTTCGTCGGGCGCATTGAGCAGGGCGTGGCCAATCCCGAGCGTTGCCCGGCCAAAACTGTACCCCGCAAAAAGATTGTTTGCGGCGATGCGCCCCGCGATCGTGTCGTAATCCAGATCCCATTCAACGCGCAGGTTATCAATCGCTTCAAAGCGCATGCGCGAAACCACAGGCGCAATGTTACGCGGTGAAGTGAGAAAAGTCGGCGCCATCAGTTCCAGCGTCGCATCGAAGACATTGCGGCTTCCTGGAATGACCGCGCCGCCGAAATTGGGGTCGATGAAGAACTCCTGCGCAATTTGCCATGTTGCCCATTCGCGTGGCGTGTCTGGGCATCCCGGTTCCGTCGAGTCCCTCGTGGCATCATCGTCATCGCTGGTCCTGCAGGGTCGCGATTCCGTCGGCCGCAGGTAGAACCGCTGGGTCAACAAAAAGCCTGCTTCGTTCACGTTGGTGGCAATGTCGGTTGTGTCAAAGAGAAGCACGTTGCGAGCTTGCGCCCCGATTCCGCCAACATAGCGGTATGTCAGCTCCGGCTCAATCACGTGGCGCAGCTCGCGGTGACCCATGGGCAGCTCAAAGTCGCGCTCCAGAGCGGGGGGACGGATGTCAACCGATGCTTCGAGGTCGGCGCGGTTGAGCGCACTGTGATCAATTTGCGGAACCGGAAAAGGACCCGTTAAACCCGGCGTTTGGCTGATGGTATACACGGTGTCGCGCAGGGCGACCTCGGGCTCGAAGTTCCATCCTCCGACTGTGAACGGCATGGAAAGATGAGGGTAGACGTCCGCTCGAACGACATTTCGCGAATGGAAGGAAGGCTCGGAGCGATTCAGATATCCAAGTGACGATCCCAATCCCCAATAAAGAGGCGAGTCTCCAAGTGGTCGATCCAGCACATCATAGCGGAGCAACGGCAAGCGCAGGATTTTCACCTCGTCTCCGTTTGCGGTGCCCGCGAACGATTGGAATCGGTCCAGCCATGCTGTCGGTATTACGCCCTCGTGATTATGAGTCAGCACAACGTCGCTCGCGACCTCGGAACTGGTTGCCTGCGAGTAGTTGTCATTGAAGACCAGCCGGTAGACGTAACTCGACAGATATTCGATGGCGCCCGCAACCCGAGTGGAAGACGAAAGATCCTTGCGTCCCATCAGGGTGACATCCACGCCGCCCTGGTTGACAAGCTGATTGCTGACCAGGCCCGTGAGCGGATCGGTGGTTGGTTCTTCGACGCCCCTGTCGACAAGCGAAGTCCAGCGCGCGATCAGGTGATCAAGTCCCAGTCCCCTGTAACGGAAGTCGCCATTGGGCGCCCATCCGCGCTTGCTGTAGTACTCGAGGCCCACTGACGCGTCCATGTTGCGGTTGATTGCCCAGTAGATCTGTTCGCCCAGCACGTAGCCCTTGATGGAAGAATTACCGACGAACGGGATCATAAACCCGCTCACGCGCCCCGTCTCGTTCGCCGGGTGCTGCAGGTACGGTATGTAGAAGATGGGGATTCCCAGAAACTCAAAAAACGCATTCGTAGTTGAAGCATTGTCGTTATCCAAGGCAATGGCGTGCGCAATAATCCGCCAATCGGGGTGCGGAAGTTGGCAATTGGTGATCGAGCCATCGATCACCCTGAATCTGCCCTCGCCTGTCTCGAGCAGCACTCGGCCAGAGAACAGGAGCGGCGTCGCCGTCGAGTAGACGGCAGTGTGTCCCATTGTGCGCACACCCTGCGAGCCGTTCACGTCGTAGAAGCGCGCAGTGTGCATGTTGAGCCGCATGTCGCCGTGCGTGGCGTTGATGAGCACATCGTTGGGTCCGCCGGTCAACTGCAGATGGCCATCGGCCTCGAGTTCCGTCGTCTTTCTGTTGTAGACCACGCTGTCCGCACGAAGGACATAATCTTCGTAGTGGACGACCACGTCTCCGGTCAGCGTCAGTGTGTCCTCGGCCCACTCCTGGTGTTTAGCTTCCCACACGACCGGAATTCCGCTCGCGGGAGCAGGCTCCGGCTTCGCCAACGGTACCAATTCCTGGCCCGGATCGTCTGGCAAAACGTCTGAAGAAAGGGCCGCGGTGCTCTCTGGGACTGTGCTTGTCTCACTTTGAGAGGGAGGTACCGCATTGGTCAACACCGGTGCGGCCTGTGCGCCCAGTCGCAGGTGACAGACGGCAAGCAGCGTGATACATACTAAGTTACGAGGGCACATCCAAGTCGTTGACCGGTGCAAGGCTCAGCATAGCAAAGCCGGCTCAGTGAATTGAGACGTCATTCAGCAGTTCTGGTAACTTAGAAACACTCGGGTCAATCCCACGAAGACAGGGCCAAATATCGCAGTGATGCCTGTATTTATCCGCAATTTTCTTCCTTGGTTCAAAAGCAATTCCCCTTGCTGTTTCATTCTTCCCTCGTGCCCATCTTCGGGGCGGAACTGGCATCGTGAGCCGGCAATTGAAATTCGCCACCGCGGAAGGAAGATTGAGCTTTGAGTAAATCGGCCAATACGGTAAATTTGTGTCCTGCTTGGAAGCAGGAGGTTAACCGGCGCGTCGCCGCCCACATGAGCCGTAAATCGCCATTCACGAGCGAAACCACCGCAGTCCAGGACGGTCGCCCGATTCACGGCAGCCGAGCCGCGCAAGCCGCCGCGCGCGTTTTGGAGCGGTACGCACAGGCTCCCAGTTACAGTGAACTCCTGGCCGATGAGGCGCGCAACGCAATGCGGGCTGCTGAAGCCGCCTCGAAAGCTGCCCAGGAGGCGCAAGCCGCCGTGGAGTTCGTGCTTGACGGCCTTGAGGCCGCGGCTGCACCTGAATGGGTTGAGCAATCAGGAATTGAAGAATCGAACGCACCCGTGTCCGAACAAGTGCCCAATTCCCAGATTCGCGATGAACGTTCATCGTTCTCTATAGCGAAACGGAATGATCAGGCGGGCGGGTGGGGAGATCGAACCGACAACGGTCAAGCTCCGAAGTCGCCTGGGGCCTCTGACGTGGCGTCACAGGACTTTCGCGCAGACGATACCGGCGTGCCGATTTATGCCAATCTCATTCAGTTCCCACGCCCGATGGTCGCTACGCGAAGAATGCGTCCACGCCGCGCCGAAGGCCCGTTGGCAGACGCGCCTGCTCAACCTCAGTTGAGCATCTTCGAAGTCGATCCCGGAAGCATCTCGACCGAGCCCGCGCCTGTAATCGACGAGCCGGCCGCTCCAGTGTGGATGCGGGCCGAGAAGTCGAGCAGTGAATTCGAGCCTCAACCCGACACACAGCGTCTTGAAGATTCCATGCCCAGGCCGACGCAAGGCTCCATAAAACTTGCACGTTTGAATCGTCGTTTGATGGCTCTTGTGGTCGACACCAGCTTGAGTCTCGCGGCCTTTCTATCGCTCGGGCTGCTGTTTGTCTCCCGCTCCGGCCACTTGCCCGGTCTTCGCACAGTTGAGCTTGCAAGTGCGCTCGCCATGCTGGCCGTTGGAGCGGCATACCAGGCGCTCTTTGTCGCGCTTGCAGGCGGCACGCCCGGCATGAGATACGCAGGCATCGCGCTCAGCACCTTTGAAGGACAACTCCCCAGCCGCACGCAACGATGCATGCGTCTCGCCGCGCTCCTTCTCTCGGTTTTGCCTCTGGGACTAGGCCTGGTCTGGGCCCTATTCGACGAGGACGGGCTGATGGGCCATGACCGGCTGTCGAAGACTTATATGCGGATGCGCTGACAGCATCACCCCGACAGCGCCATTAGCGCGCTCACGCCGGCACCGATCAGGGCCGTTTCGTCGTCGGGAGGCAGAATCTCAAGCGAAAAGCTCTGCAACGGACTCATCCGCACCATGGTTTCAAGATGGCCACGCAATCTGTCCAAGTCGAGAAATCCGACATTGCTTCCGGTGAAGTAAAAGCGCCCCGGTCCCGCAAGGTGGATGAAGGAAGCAGTCGCTGCTGCCAAAGCGCGATGCCATAGATCGACAAACTCACGGCAGCGCGCGTCACCTTGCTTCGCGTTGGCAAAGACCTCTTCCGGTTCCAGATCGAGGAAGCGCAGGCGCATGGCGCGGTGGCCCATGATGCCCTCGAGGTGTCCGGCGCCCCCGCAACCGCAATAGCGTTCCTTGGGGTCGAGCGTCACGGTGATATGCCCGCCCTCCCAAACGCCCTCGATATACGGCCAGCGGCCATAGCCGATGCCTTTGCCGATCGTCCAGACGCGGGTAAGTTTGTCCAGCTTCCCGCGAGTAGCGGCCACGCCGGCGGCGATGGCGTCTGCATCGTTTCCGACGTGTACTGGTGCCGCAATTCCGCGCGCCGCCAGCGCATTGGCCAGCTCTTCAGCCAGGCGCATGCCTTTCAGTTGCTTCAGATTTGGCGACTCTTCAATGATCCCGGAGCGCACGATTCCCGGCACTGCCACTCCGATCGCGTCAACTTCGCCGCCTGCGCCGCTCCTCGCAGGTCCTTCCAGTGCGCCAATCTGATCCGCGAGGATCTCGACGAGCTCGCCTCCGGGAACGCCGTCGAGCTCATTCTTCAACTCGGGGTCTTCGGGATAATGGAGCAACTCGCCGGTCAGGCGCTGATCTTCCAGCCTGCCGGTTACGATGCGGCCGGTCATCACGACGCCGATTGCCGTGGTCATTGCGCCCTCCTTGGGAAGGGTAGAGACGTTTCGTTTCCAGCCAATCTGCACTCAGCGTCTAGCCCTTGTTCGAGAATTCCAATCTTCTCCATACCGCAAAAAAAGCTGAGGGCTGATGTCTAAGAGCTAAAAGCTTGTATTTATTCCGACTGATACTTGTGCAACCTTCCCAGGCCGTTAAATGCCGCAACTTTGTAACACTCCGCCAGTGTCGGGTAATTAAAAACAGTATCGATGAAGTATTCCACGGTACCGTTCAGTGTCATGACCGCCTGCCCGATGTGAACTAATTCGCTGGCTCCCTCGCCAATAATGTGCACGCCCAGCACTTTCAGCGTGTCGCGATGAAAGATGAGCTTGAGCCTGCCCGTTGTGTCTCCGCGAATCTGCCCGCGGGCAACCTCGCGATAATAGGCCATACCCACCTCGTACGGCACGTCTTCGCCGGTCAACTGCTCTTCCGTTTTGCCGATGAAGCTGATCTCAGGAATGGTGTAAATGCCGTAGGGATAAAAGCTGGGGTTGGAACTAGCCGTCTTGTCTCCGAATGCGCGAACCGCGGCGATGCGTCCTTGCTCCATTGACACGGATGCCAGCGAGGGAAAGCCAACCACGTCGCCGACAGCATAAATGTGCTCGACTTTGGTCTGGTAATGCTCATCTACTGCGATGCGGCCGCGCTTGTCCGCTTCCAGTCCGGCTGCAGCCAGGTTTAGATCGTCGACATTGCCCTGCCGGCCAACCGCATAAAGAAGTGCGTCGCCCGAGACTTTCTTCTTGCTTTGAAGGTTTGCCACGACCGTACCCGGCGTTGGTTCCTCTACGCTGTCTACTTCCTCGCCAAGCCGCATGGTCACACGTGCGTCGCGCAAGTGGTAGCTGAGTGCCTCAATGATCTCCTGGTCGGCGAACTCAAGCAGCCGGTTGCGTTTTTCGATCAGGGTCACACGCACGCCCAGCACTGCAAACATACACGTATATTCCACGCCGATGACGCCTCCGCCCACTACGACAAGCGTCCTGGGAAGCACGTCCAGGCCTAGGATCTGGTCGCTGTTTACGATGGTTTTGCCGTTCACCGGTACTTTGTCTGAAATGGCGGGCTTGGTGCCGACGGCGATAATGACTTGGCTTGCCACCAGGGTCGAGTCGCCTTGCAGTCCCTCAACGCGAATTTGATGGGGATCGAGAAAGTGCGCGATGCCGTGCACCACGTCAATGCCGTTGCGCGAAAGTTGCGCCTCGGTTACATCCACTTCGGTCTTGATCACTGCCTGGACGCGGAAGGCCAGGTCCGCCATGGTGATCTTTTCCTTTACGCGGTAATTCACCCCATAGATTGTCCGGTAGTTGTATCCCGAGAGGTGCAGCACCGCCTCGCGCATGGTTTTGGAGGGGATGGTGCCGGTGTTAACGCACACGCCCCCGACCACGGAGCGAGCCTCGACGACGGCCACACGCTTGCCTAACTTGGCCGCAGCCACGGCGGCGCGCTGCCCCGCTGGGCCTGAACCAATGACGACCAGGTCATACTCTTGCGCGCTCATGCCAATCTTTCTCCTCGGTTGGGTGCTGGGTTACGGCGTTTCGCAAGGGTTTCCCAAGCTCCGCGTGCAGGCCGGCTGTCTTTCCAGAATAACTGTACAGGGAGGATCGTGAACAAAGATGAAAAGTCCCTAACTTTAGGGCGATCGCAACCGAGAACAGGTTTGCGACGTTTTTTAAAGAGGCGGGAGCCTCGGCGAGCGTTTTTCGGTGCCTCGCCGAGGCCGCAGATTTGGGTTCCCGCCAGCTCAATCCCTGGTTGCGACCGCGGCAATCTTTATGATGTGCGCCTCTCTTAAAGCGCAAACCTACTCTCGAACGAGTGACTAGAATCTAGCCCGGGACGCTCTCATCTCTGTCGAATACTGTCATTCAGACTATCGGCGGGATTCGGCCCAACTTGAGTCTCAAGCCGACGTGTAAGGAGCAACTGATTGATCCCACTTCGGACAAAAGGGTTGATCTCAGGCACGCTTTTGCCGGTTATTCTGCCGGTCACTCCCCGGCAGGCTCAAAATGCATTACGCTCATACCATGGAATTCAGAGTCCTCGATCTTGAGCGGGAGCCGGTCGAATTCGACCTGGAACTGAAACCCGGCACGGTCGATTTCGGCGATGAAGCCGACCAAATTGGCCTCCTGGCGACTTCCGGTCAAGCTGAGGTCATTCATGAGCACCGCGGACCGAAAGAAATCGTCGCCGACATCCGCCTGAAAGGCCACTTCGCAGGCAATTTCCACGTTCCGTGCGCGCGATGCATCGAGCCGGTCGAGATTCCCCTGGCAGCCGAATTCGACCTGATCTTCCGCCCCATCGGAGCCGATGCGGATGTGCCCGAGCGCTCCATAACTGCGTCGGAGACCGAAATCGGTTATTATCAAAAGGACAGTCTGTTGCTTGAAGATGTGCTGCGCGAGCAGGTGCTTTTATCCCTGCCGGTCAGGACGCTGTGCAAGCCCGACTGCAAGGGACTTTGCCCGCACTGCGGAGCCAATCGCAACACCCAGCCTTGTTCCTGCGACGAGGGTCCAAATGATCCCCGCTGGGAAGGGCTGAGCGGATTGCGCAGTCGGATCAAGTCCTGATAATTCAAGTATTTGGGATAGGGAGCGTTGCTTGTTGCCGTAAGGCGGCCCAAAGAAATCAGACGCTCGCCCATTCCGGCGCCCGCAAGAGCTGGTCAGCGGGTTAAATTCGAAAGGAATTGCAACATGCCGAATCCGAAAAGGCGCCACTCAACGCGCCGCACCGCCCTTCGCCGTTCTCACGACTTTCTTACTTCCACGGGCTTGTCTGAGTGCCCAAACTGCCACGAAAAGAAGCTGCCCCATCGCGCCTGTGCCAAGTGCGGCGCGTACAAAGGCCGCTCCGTTCTCGAAGTCAAGGAAGAGAAGTAAATCCCAACCCCGATGCTTACCGACATCGCGCTTGACGCCGTGGGTACTGATAAGGCTCCCGAGCCGGAGATCAAGGGAGCTATTCTGGCTTGCCGCACTCTTCCCGTGCGCGTTCACCTGATCGGTCCGGAGCCGGAGCTTCGCGACCTTCTCGATGAGCATCTTGAAGACGAAGGCGAAGACTTGCCCATCGTCATCCACCACGCTTCCGAGCGTATCGGGATGGACGAGAAGGCGGCGCATGCCTATCGTAGCAAGCGTGACAGCTCGATGCGTGTAGGCCTCAAGTTGGTCCGCGAGGGCAAATGCGCCGGTTTCGTCACCGCCGGCAACACCGGTGCGGCTATGGCGACCGCAAAGGGCGTTCTGGGTGCGCTGCCTGGCGTTGATCGCCCTGCGCTGGCCACTCCCATGCCGACTTCGAAGGGCAATCCGTGTGTTCTGCTGGATGTGGGCGCGAACGTCGATTGCAAAGCTCAGAACCTTGAGCAGTTTGCCGTGATGGGCGAAATGTATGCCCGCAGCGTGCTCAAGATTGTGCGGCCGCGTGTAGGTCTTCTTTCCATCGGCGAGGAAGAAACCAAAGGCAACGAACTCACCCGCGAAGCCTTCCCGCTCCTCAAGGCCCTTCCCATCAACTTCATCGGCAATGTTGAGGGACGCGACATCTTCAACGGTCAGGCCGATGTGATCGTCTGCGACGGCTTCGTAGGCAACGTGGCGCTCAAAACGAGCGAAGGCATCGGACGATTTGTGCGCGACGCCCTGCGCAGCTCACTGAATAAAACCGTGACCGCCCAGGTGGGCGCGCTGCTGTCGCGCAAGGCCTTCAACGACTTTCGCCGCCGCCTCGACTATACAGAATATGGTGGCGCGCCCCTGCTGGGCATTCGCGGCGTATGCATCATCGGCCACGGATCGTCGAACGAGGTAGCAATTTATAACGGCATTCGCGTTGCCCACGAGTTCTCGCGTTCCGGCGCCAACGAACGGATCGAGCAGGCCTTCGCCGGCCGGCCTAAGCCGCGTCCCGACGGCGCTGTCACCGATGCGACAATTCACTAATCTGTGATCAGTGGCTTCCGATTTGGACAGGCCGGTGTATCCTTCCACGATAGATCCTGCGACCATCGCCCAATTGGCCTGTCCCGCCTGTCATGGCCGGCTTCGCCTTGATCGTTCCCGCATGGTGTGCACCAGTTGCGGCCGCGCCTATCCGATTGTGAATGGGATTCCCGTCTTGATCATCGAACGCGCAGAGCCGACTAGCGAATTGCGCTGAGAGTCGGCTCCGGCGTGCTTCCTAGTGCTGGCTATGGCGCCAGTCCCAATAAGCCTTCTGGTCGTCCTTATTCCGCTTGTTGAAATCCATATGGTCGCGATGGTTGTCGTGTTCCCACTGAGTGTAGTAAGGTTCCTCTGCCGCCCATCCGTGATAGTCGTGGTAATAGGGATCGTATACACGCACGCTCCCTGCGCAGCCGTTGCAAACGAGGGGCAGAACAAATGCCGCCGCGAAAAGCATCGGAACGAATCGTCTCAAAAAGGAACGCCCTGTGTTTGTTTCTCGTCTTATCATCTTCTTCTCCTAGCGTTGCGACAAGATAGGAAATATCCAATAGATTCAGATGCTTACCTGATCAAGCGGGATGTGCAGAAATCGCTAAGTTCTTTCTATCTGCTGAGATAAAAAGGCCTAACAATCAATGCCGCCAATCCGATGGCTACTGCCAAAGCCAGCGCAATCAGGCCATACAGAAGCGTCAGGTTGGGCCCTTTCGGGGGTTCAGTCGAGTCGTCTTGCCGCTCAATCTCGCGAGGCCAATCGTCATTCATACTTGAGCGACTCCACCGGATCCAGCTGCGCGGCGCGGGTTGCCGGCACGGTTCCGAAAATCACTCCGACCAAAGTTGCCGCGGTCAGGGCGATCAGTACCGACAGCCACGAGATGGGAAAGTCGTAGCCGCTGAAGATGCGGATGGAAAACGGAATTGCAAGGCCCACCAGGCTGCCCACGATGCCCCCGGTCAGCGAGATGAGCACCGCCTCGGTAAGAAATTGCAATTTGATCTCGCGGTAGGTGGCCCCAAGCGCCTTGCGGATGCCTATCTCGCGAATGCGGGAGCGCACGTTGGCCAGCATAATGTTCATGATGCCCACGCCTCCCACCGCTAGTGTCACCGCCGCCACCATCACCAGCACCGCGGTTAGAGCGTCTGCAATCTTTGCCGCCGTCACCAGCAGCTCGCTAAGCGTCTGTGCTTTATAAATCGAATTCGGACGATGACGTGGACTGGACTTGATTACTTGCACAATCTCTCTCGCTGCCTCAGGCACTTCGTTCATGCTTTGCATCGAAAAGTAGATCTGGTTCACGCTTTCGGTTCCCGTAAAATAGCGCGCCACCGAATACGGAATCAGCACCGTGTCGTCTTGAATCTCAGATTGCCCGAAGTCCGTCACGCTCTCTTTGAAGACGCCGATGATGGTGAACGGAATTCCAAGAATCTGAAAAGTCTGGCCCATGGCCAAATCGTCGTTCCCATATTGCTCCAGGGCAAACTGCTCCGTCACCACCGCGCATTGCTGGTGGGTCTCGTCGTCGGTCTGATCGAAAAAGCGTCCCTGGGTCACAATCAGGTTGCGGATTTGCTGGTAATCGGGAGAAACACCCAATACAAGTGTGTCCCTCTGGATTCCGCCGGAAAAACTCAGGCGGTTATGCATCGTCAGCACCGGCGAGGAATACAGGACCCCGGGCACCTGCTGGTCCACTGCTTTCTCATCGTCCAGAGTCAGATAGTCGTTGTAGCGCACGCGCTCTCCCGGCGTGGCGCCACCCCCGGCATACTCCACTTCCACAGTGTTGGTGCCGATCTTCTGAATTAACTCCTGAATATATTGCTTGCCGGTCATCCCGATCGTCACAACGAGTATCACTGACGCGGTGCCGATCACCATTCCCAGCGCAGTCAGCGCGAAGCGTGTTTTGCTGGCGCGAAAGCTGTCTCCTGCGAGCTTCAGCACTTCGCTCATGAGCATGGTTCGCCGTGCGCTTACCAGCGTCTCTTGGAATGTGTCCTCGCGCTGCTGTTGCCGGGGTTCTTCTTGGATGGTCGGATTCATCGCTTCCCTGGTTAGACTCCCCCTGGCCCTTTGCGGGTTCCGGAATATCGTGGCGATTCGAGGTCGAAGCTCACTTGCACCGCCCCGTCTCATAGCTTACGCGCACGCCCCATCGGGAGAAACCACATCCCGCGATCTCATGGTGACAGATCTTCCAGCCTGCGCCAAAGCCCGGCAAGAGCTTCAACCGGCACCGCCTCAGCACGGGCTAGCAAATCGATTCCAGCGTGGGCCAACGCGTCCGTCACGGCTTCCGGAGCTACTCCGGCGGCGCGCAGATTATTGGCCAGTGTTTTGCGTTTCTGCGCGAAAATCCGTCGCAAGAACCGAAGAAAGCCGGATTCCGCGACGCCTAATTCTGCGAAGCGCGGAGCGAATCGCCAGCGAAAAACCGTGGAGTAGACCTTCGGCGGCGGCGAAAAGGCCGAGGGCGGAAGGGTAAATAGACTCTCGACGGGCCCATACATCTGCATCGTCACCGAGAGCAGGCCATAATCGCGCGTGCCCGGTGCGGCCGTGATTCGTTCGGCCACCTCGCGCTGCACCATGAGCACGGCTAGGTCGAGCGAGGCATGGCTGGCGGCCAGTTTCAGCAGGATCGGCGAAGTGATGGCATAAGGCAAATTACCGGCCAGACGCAGCCGCTCGCTTGCCTCGGCCGCTGCCGCCGCAAAATCGAATCGCAAAACGTCGCCTTCGATCACTGCGACCTTGGCTGGATCAAAATGCTCGCGCAGGGCCACGGCCAACTCAAGATCCAGCTCAACAGCTACGACGTGTCCCGCTCGTGCCACCAGCGCTTCGGTAATTGCGCCGCGCCCAGGGCCGATCTCAACCACGGTACGGCCGGTGATCTCTCCCAATGCCGCCACAATTCGCTGCGCGGCCTGCTCGTCCACCAGAAAGTTTTGCCCGAGCTTGGGTTTTGTGCGCATCTGCTGCTCCGATGGTAGACGAGTCGCCCACCGGAATCGCGCGAGTCCCGCCTTTCCGCCTACGGCTTCTACTGCACTAAACTGATCCTTGCCGCTGTCGAGTTTTCATGCAATCAATGAGGCGCCCTTTGCTGATCGACTCTCACGCGCACCTGGATAGTCCACGCTACGCCGGGGACCGGGAGGCGATGCTTCTCCGCGCGCGGGAGGCGGGCATCGGCGCTGTCCTCTCCATCGGCATTGGAGAAGGGCCGGCGGAAATGCATCAGGCGCTCGACATATGCCGCGAATTCAACGGCCGACCGGGGCTTCCCCGACTCTATGCGAGCGCCGGAATCTATCCCCACAACACCCCCGAAGCCGATGCTGCTGCTCTGACAAAACTCGATGCCCTTCTGGCCGAGCCTGAAGTCATAGCCTGCGGCGAAATCGGCCTCGACTACTACCACGAGGGCGCCCCACGCGAAGTCCAGCGTACAGGCCTCATCCGCCAACTCGAGATTGCCGCGGCGCGCAAGCGGCCCATCCTGATTCATTGCCGCGGCACCAACGAGTCCACCGACGCCTGGGACGATGTTTTCCTGATCTTGGACGAGTTTTGGGGGAGAACAGGATTGGGCGGCATCATGCACTGTTTCGGCGGCGGCTGGGACCAGGCGCGGCGCTCGCTCGACCTTGGTTTCCTCGTCTCCTTTGCCGGCAATCTCACTTATCCGAAAGCTCAGCCGTTGCGAGACGTCGCAGCCCGCATGCCGCTGGATGGAATCCTGGTGGAAACAGACGCGCCGTGGCTTGCACCCGCCCCCCATCGCGGAGAGCGCAATGAGCCTGCTCTCGTAGCACAGACAGCCGAGGTCCTGGCCGGACTCCTTAAGGCCACACCCGATGAAATTGCCGTCGCGACCACGGCAAACTTTCTCCGCATGTTTCACCTCAAGCCGGACGTGGGAAACTGATAGAGGCAGAACCGGCGGCAGCCGGCCACGCGTTTGAGGTTCAGAAAATCATGGCACAGGAAAACTCATTCGACGTCGTGAGCAAGGTTGACATGCAGGAGGCTCGCAACGCCATCGACCAGGCGATGAAGGAAATTCGCCAGCGCTTCGACCTTAAGGACACGCACTCTGAGATCAACCTCGAGGGCCAGGACACCATCCAGCTAGCATCCAGCAACGAGTACAAGCTGGAGGCGGTCAAGGATATTCTCTGCCAGAAGCTGGTGAAGCGCGGCGTCTCGCTCAAGAATCTGACCTATGGGAAAGTTGAGCCCGCGACGGGCCAAAGCGTGCGCCAGAAAATCAGCCTTCAGCAAGGCATCCCTGTCGAGAAGGCGAAAGAGATCGTCCGCCTCGTTAAGGACTCAAAAAAGAAAGCTCAAGCCAGCATCCAGGGCGATACTGTAAGAATTTCAAGTAAGGACCGCGACGAATTGCAGGCCATCATCGCCCTGCTGCGCGCCCGGGACCTCGGTCTGGAATTGCAATTCACGAATTACCGCACCAACTAACCGCGGTAGGGCACTGGCATTGGTGTTGAACGGAGAGCACTATGGCAAGGGAGATCATTCTGACGCCAAACGCTCCGTCTCCACCGCCGGCCTACAGCCAGGCGGTACGGGCCGCGGGTCTGGTATTTGTCTCAGGAACCGGGCCTCTCGACCCCGCAACCGGAAAGGTTGTTGGAGAAACGATCCAGGAGCAGACCAGGCAGTGCCTCGAGAATGTGTCGGCCATCTTAAAGGCAGCGGGCACCTCGCTCGATCGTGTCGTGAGCGCAACCGTTATCCTTCTTGAGGAGACAGATTTCGCCGGGATGAATGAAGAGTGGATCAGGTGGTTTCCAGCAAATCCGCCCGCGCGCCAAGGAGCAAAGTTACCCGTTCGAATCCCCGGCATGAAGGTGTCAATTGCGGCCATTGCCGAGGCTTAGGTCTTCCATGCGTGTTCAAATCTTCAGAAGAAATCGCCATTTCCCCTGCCGATCGAGTAGAATCGGAGCACTTTGAGCACATCCTCCATAGTCTCGGCGCGGGAGGTCTTTGAGCTGCTAAGGGAAGACCTCGTCGCAGTAGAGCAGGAACTCGGCCGCGACGCCGCCTCCAGCGTCAGCACCATAACAGAGATTGCCGAATATCTGCGTGAAGGCGGCGGCAAGCGCATTCGGCCTTCGCTGCTGCTGCTCGCCGCCCATCAACTGGATTACTTCGGCCAGAGTGCCATTCGACTCGGCGCGGTTGTCGAGATGGTGCATACCGCTACGCTCGTCCACGACGACATCATCGATGGCGCCGACACGCGCCGCGGCCGGCCTTCCGCCAACACGACATGGGGCAATGAAAAGTGCGTTCTTGCCGGTGACTGGCTCTACATGCAGGCGTTCAAAGTGGCGCTCGAGGAGCGCAACCTGCGCGTGCTCGACCTGCTCATCAACCTCACGCAGCAGATGGTCGAGGGCGAGCTCCTGCAAATTCAAAAACTCGGCAAGATGGTCTCTGAAGCCGAGTACTACGACCTCATCTTCCGGAAAACCGCTTGCTTGTTCTCGACCTCCATGCGGCTCGGAGCTGTCCTGGCAGGTGCCACTGAGGCGGAAGAGTCCGGCTTGGCCGCATTCGGACGCGCCGTAGGCCTGGCCTTCCAAATCGTCGATGACGTCCTGGACCTGACTGCTACAGAAGAGGTCCTAGGCAAGCCCGTTGCCAGCGACCTGCGCGAAGGCAAGGCAACCCTGGCTGTCGTCCATGCCGCCGATCACGGTACCGCCTCTGACCGCAAAGCTATCCGGCGCGTCCTCGACGACCGCAGTTTCGAGAACGTCAGCCGCCAGCAAATCCGCGAAATCCTGGTGCGCAACGGTTCAGTCGAGTACGCCATGGCCGCCGCCGACCGCTACGCAGAGCAGTCGCGCCAGGCTCTCGCGCCGCTCGCTGACAGCGACTTCAAGCGCGCCCTTCTCTGGGTGCCCGATTTCGTGGTGGCGCGGGAGAAGTAGATGGCGCGCCGACCGATCACAAGACCCCTGTGGACCTCCGTCGACCGCTATCTGGGAGATCTGCTCGCCCCTTCGGACGACAAACTGGACGCCGCCGTTAAAGCCAATCGCAAGGCTCACCTGCCGGCCATCGACGTCTCGCCGCTTCAGGGCAAGTTCCTCCAGGTGCTCGTTCATATAACGCGAGCCAAGCGCGTCCTCGAAATCGGCACGCTCGGCGGCTACTCCACCATCTGGATGGCACGTGCATTGCCTAAAAGCGGACGTATTATTTCGCTCGAATTCAGCGCCCGCCACGCTGAAGTGGCCCGCGCCAATCTACATTGCGCCGGCCTGCTCAATCGAGTTGAGATTCGCGTCGGACCCGCCCTCAAGAGTCTTCCAAAGCTCAAAGCGTCGGGCGCCGGACCTTTCGACCTGATCTTTATTGACGCCGACAAGGTGAACAATCCGAATTATCTGAAGTGGGCGCTTAAGCTCTCGCGCCGCGGGACGGTCATCGTCGTCGACAACGTCGCTCGCCATGGCAGTGTGATCGAGGCCAAAAGCTCCGAGCCCGACATCGTGGGCTCGCGTCGTTGCCTGGAGATGATGGCCCGCGAGCCGCGCCTGAGCGCCGTCGCCCTGCAGACGGTGGGCGTCAAGGGCCTCGATGGCTTCGCGATGGCCGTTGTGCTGCGGTGAACGCGAGCTGTCAGCCCTCAGCTTTCAGCCTTCAGCTGGTACCTGCGACAGGGGCGGTTGTCTTCGGCCAAGCCTCAGTTCAGGCCTCCTGCACGATGGTTCCCTGGTGGTAGACGATCTTCCAGCCCTCGGCGGTGCGCTGCCAAATCGTCGCGCGACGGGTGAGGCGCTGATGATCCTGCAAGAGCGTGTAGGTGAGGAGATAAGTCTCCGGTCCCAGCCTGCGGCATTGAAAGTCTCTCGTCTCCCACACATCGTCATGCGGCACGGAGAAGCGTTCCTCCAGCCCGTCCAAAACAGCCCTCCTCGAATAGCGGCGGCCCGAAGCGCCCGTCTCCCAATAGTCTTCTGCGGTCATTCGCTCAAAATCCCCCCGCGAGGCTCCAAGCTCGGGCCGGTGAAAGATCGGCTCGCGCGCCGAGAGCTCCGCAAGGACGCCACGCAACTCCGGCGCAGTGGAAAAAGAGGGCTCCGTCTCCGTAATCCACGAATCCGGTTGGCTTTCATGTAGCAGCTCGCCGGATTCAGCGCTTATCAACTCATCCCTTACCATGTGCAGGCGAATGCGGTCCGGGCGCGCGGGCGCATTCTCAAAATGCTTGTCTGCCATTTCCCGCGCATGTTGGCGCAGCTCGGTCCAACTGGCGGCTTGGGCAACGATCGAGTGACCGGGCGCGCGCGCTACGTACCCGCGATCGTCTGACTCACGTACCACGAAGATAAGTTCCATGGCGAATAGCATAGCGCCTCTTCAGGCCGGATATTATCCCGCCGGCGGAAATCCTAAACAACCCGGCTGCGGCTGCATTTTGAGCGTAAAATTCTGTCCAACGCGAATCGGCGGCCAATATGAATCAGCGAATCGACAAGATACGCCAGCTCCTGAACGAGCTTGAGTCCGAGCCCGGCGCGCAATCCTCCGGCGATCGCGATTTCCCCGCTTCGGAACTGCCCCTCATCATCCAACAAATCGTCGACGATCTGCAGCCGCAGCTCTCTCCATATGACGCTGCGTTCTACTGGTTTCTCTTCCGCCACTCCATCGCCCAAGACGGCGATCCTCATCTACGCGTGAGCACGCGCCAATTGCAGACGGCTGTCGTCAAATCATCCTATTCGCAACTCGATGACAATCCGGTCTCGCTTGGAAAGGTCCAGGACACCTTGCGCGCTCTCGAATCGATCGGCGCTATCCGAAAGGAGGGCGAACCCAATCGCGATGGAACTCTCTATCGAGTCTTGATCCCAGACGAGATTGAAGCTTGCCGGAAATATCGCGTGGAGCGCCTGGCGGATGACCAGCAACTGAGATTTCCGTCTTCGGGAATCGAGATCGGATGATCTTCAACAGGATTTTGCAAGCCGAATTTCGCAACACAATCTAAACTGCGCTCTCTCGCATCAGCGTCTTTAAAGCCGCCTCATATTTCTCGGGCAGAGGTTTCCGCTGTAATTGGTCGTCGCAGACCACGTGAACCGTTTCGCCCTCGGCCAGGAGTTCGCGCTCTTTTCTTTCCTGGTAGGCCTTGCGGTAAACAGAATAGGCAAACTTGATAACAGTGCCACGCAGCATCGCTGGCCGCGTTTCGATCTGAATCTCGTCGTCGTAGCGCGCCGGCGATTTATAGCGGCAGGAAACGTCGATCACTGGCAGAATGCATCCGTGATCGGTCTCCAGGCGGCTGTATACAAGCCCGATTGACCGCAGCAGCTCCACGCGTCCCAGCTCAAACCAGACCAAGTAGTTGGCATAATAGACGATGCCCATCTGGTCGGTTTCAGCGTAGCGGACTCGAACTTCCGTGGTGACGGGCATGGTAGCTTCCGTGTTCGGTGGTTTCGGTTTATTGTCAGATCCGCGCAAGCCGCCGCGCTGGCCGGGTTTGCTGATCACTGACAAGTGTCTTTACGGCTTGACGTGCATGAACAACTGCAGCTTGCTCACGTCGTTAAAGATGGTGAAGGCGATGAAAGCCATGAGCACCACAAAGGCTGCCGTATAGATCCGCTCTTTGATGGCCAGGCTGATGTCGTGACGCAACACGCTCTCAATCAGAAGCAGCAGGATCATGCCTCCATCGAGGATGGGGAAGGGAAACAGATTCAGCATTCCCAACTGCAGGCTGATCTCCGCCGCCAAACCAAACTTTGGGTACCAGCCATCCATCTGAGCCGCTTCGCCAGCCGCCTTGGCAATTCCCACCGGTCCCATCATCTGCGTGACCGAGAGACGATGCGTAAACAGGCGATCCAGCACTTCGCCCACAAGGAGTGCGTTATCCCTGAAGAATCCGAGTGATTTTCCCGCAGCCGATACCAGCGACAAGGGCTCATCGCGGATGGGTGTCGGAGTGGTTGAGAAGCCCAGCATGTATCTCGTATCGAGCTTCTCCGGCGTGGCCACCAACTGGAGCGTGGCGCCGCTGCGCAGCACGGTCAGGGTCATTGGTTTGCCCTTCCCCGCCTGCATGTACGCCAGCAGCGTATTCACGGAGTGGAACGCCTGTCCGTCGACAGCTTCGATGGCATCGCCGTTATGAAGCCCAGCCTGCGCGGCAGGCATCCCCGGCTGCACCTCCGCCACCGCGATGGGACCCGGCAGGAACTGAGGCGAGATGCCCATATCGCTCAGTTCGAAGCTGTCGCTCTTGGCACTGGCCGGCACAAACAGGCTCATCGGGATCGTCTTTCCACTGCGATCCACCGCCATTTGCACCATCTGGCTGGCATTCAACCGGGCGTGGTCGTACACTCCCTCCCAATCGGGATTCTTGATGTTGTCGAAGCTCACAATCACGTCACCGGGTTCCAGACCCGCCGAAGCAGCGTCCGAGCCCGGAGTAACCCACTCCACTGTGGTTGTTTTTACCGTGACCGACGGAACTTCGTTGATGAAGGCGAAGTAAAACCACATCAGGCCCAGCGTAAGCAGAAAGTTGAAGAATGGGCCGGCAAGCCCGATCAGCATGCGCTGCCAGCGCGGGCGCGCTGTGAATGCTCTGGGGTCGTTAGCCGCAGCATCGCCGTCCATTTCCGATGGGCTGCCCGTAAGCCCTGACTCGGTTTCTCCAGTCATCTTCACAAAGCCGCCAAGCGGCAGCAGGCAGACTTTGTAGTCCGTTTCACCGATCTTGAAGCCGAAAAGGCGCGGTCCAAAGCCAAAGGAAAATGCCTCGACGCGCACATTGCAGAGCTTGGCCACCGTGAAGTGCCCCAACTCGTGCACGATCACCATCACGCCGATCAAGACGATAAATGCTACGGCAGAAACCAGAAAATCATGCATGGGTGTGGATTAGTTCCCTCAGCAAAACGTGGCCGACCGGCTGCGGCTCATCATGCTTTACATAAGTGACGTACGAGCCCGTTCCCGAGCCTCCTGGTCGGCTTCCAGCACCTCCGCAATCGTGGCGGGGTGGGCCTCCGGGGTTGCTGCGAGCACTTTCTCAATTGTACCCGGGATGCCGGTAAAGGGAATGCGCCGTTCGAGGAAGGCTCCCACAGCCACCTCGTCGGCGGCATTCAGGGCAATGCAATGGGCTCCACCTTTTTCAGCCGCTTCAAAAGCCAGCCTCAGGCAAGGAAACCGCTCGAAATCCGGCTCCTCAAACTCGAGGTGCCTCAGCGCCGCCAGGTCAAAGGTCAGTGTGGACTTGGGCCGTTCCGGCCACGCCAAAGCATACAGAATGGGCAACCGCATATCAGTCACCGAAATTTGCGCCAGGATCGACCCGTCCACATACTCCACCATCGAGTGCACAGTCGATTGGGGATGGATGGTCACCCTTACCTGGGCAGGCGTCACGTCGAACAGGCGGCAGGCCTCAATCACCTCGAGCCCTTTGTTCAGCATCGTCGCCGAGTCGATGGTGATCCGCCGGCCCATTACCCACGTCGGATGCTTCAGCGCCTGCTCGGGCGTGATGTTCGGGAACTGGTCCAGAGGGAGTTGCCGGAACGGACCTCCCGAAGCAGTGAGCCAGATCGACTTCACCTCGTCGTGCGTGCCAACCCGCAGGCATTGGTGCACTGCGTTGTGCTCGCTGTCGATGGGCAGGATGGGCACCTTGCGCTTGCGCGCCGCCGCTGTCAGGATCTCGCCGGCCGCCACCATGCACTCTTTGTTGGCCAAGCCAACCGGCTTTCCCGCGAGGATCGCTGCGTGCGTCGCCTCAAGCCCGGCCACGCCCACAATCGCCGACACCACAAAATCGGCTTCTTGCAATGTCGAGCAGGCAATCGTGCCCGCAGTTCCATGAACCACATCGATCCCGCTTACGCCGGCGATGCGCAGCCTCGCCGTCAATTGGGTCGCCAGCGCCTCCGTCGCTAGAGACACCATGCGCGGCTTCCAGCGCACAGCCTGCGCAAAAGCCTCATCCACATTGCGTCCCGCAGCCAGCGCCGCAACCGAATAGCGCTCGGGAAACTGCTCAACAATGGAGAGGGTGCTCTGCCCGATGGAGCCGGTCGATCCGAGGATGGCGAGTCGTTTCAATGCAGCCTACAGCCCTCAGCTCTCAGCCTGCGTTTGCAATGCGCTGGATGTTGGCCGATTCGTTCATTTCATTTTAGCGGTTTCAGGGTGGCGCTTCGGCCCCAAAGCTGACGGCGGAGAGCTGAAAGCTGTTTCAGAACCTCTGATGAATTACCTGCGCGTACCACAGCACAGGGCCGGCAAGAAGGAGTGCGTCTATTCGGTCCAGTATCCCCCCGTGCCCCGGCAACAGGTTTCCGGAATCCTTGACCCCAGCCGATCGTTTCAGAGCCGATTCGGCCAGGTCGCCAACCTGTCCGGCCACGTTGATGACGGCAGCTAGTCCCAGCCAATACCACATCTCATCGGGGTAGGCCAGGACTGCCGAAGGAAACGCGCGCTCCAACCATGAAGCGATCGGTGAATTTGACGATTCCTGCATCACCGATGCCACGCTCACAAGAACCGCGGCAATCACCACGCTCCCGGCCACCGACGCGATGGCTCCTTCCCAGGTCTTGCCCGGGCTGAGAGAGGGCGCCATCTTGTGCCGGCCCCACGCGCGCCCGGCGTAGTAGGCTGCGGTGTCTCCCACCCACACCACGCAAAGCAGGAACACCAGGAGGGAGGGACCGTTGGCCTGTTCACGCAGCGAAGGGAGGGCGATCAGCGTGAGACCGGTGTAAAGCAGGCAAAAGATCGAGGCCGACGCATCCGCAATCGTTTCTGCGACCGGTTTGAAGAATGTGCAATAGACCAGCAGTCCAAGGCCGAGGATTCCAAACAGCGCCGGAGTCAGGTCGGGCCACTCGAAGTTCACCGCGAAGAGCGCTAGAAGCGCGACCATCGTCGCAATACGCGGTGGGTTCGCGCCACATCGCCGGCTCAAGGCCATGTACTCCCACCCAGCCAGCGCCGCAACCACCGCCACGGCCAGAGTGAACAGCCATTGCCACCGCGGCCCCAGAAACACCAGAACAAGAACGATCGGAATCAGAACTAGAGCGGTGATGACGCGTTTCATTCAGCGTTGAGAATACACCGCCGGGGCCGGTAAGCCTTGGTTACGGAAGATTTCTGCCGAAGCTTATGCCGGACGACGCAGTCTTAGATTTTCTTGAGAAATGCTGGGCCTCGCAGCGAATTGCCTAACTCACCGCGATCCTGATCTGGTCGGGATTCTCTTCCACCTCGCCGCCATCCTCGCCAATCCCGCCATAGCGGCGTTCACGGCGTTGGAAGTCTGCCATGGCCTCCAGCAGATGGATTCCCCTGAAGTCCGGCCAGTAACGCTCCGTGACGAAGATCTCTGTATATGCGATCTGCCATAGCAGGAAGTTCGAAATGCGCTGCTCGCCTGAGGTGCGAACCAGAAGATCCGGGTCCGGCATGTGCGCCGTGTATAGATGGCGGTGAATGTCGTCTTCCTTCACGTTTTCCGGGCTGAGATTCTTGCTTTTCAATTCCGCCATCAGTCTGCGAAAAGCATCTAGTAGCTCCGATCGGCCACCGTAATTAAGCGCCAGCGTCAGCGTGGTTCCGGTGTTGTTGGCTGTCGCTTCTTCTACCCAGCGAATCTTGTCCTGGACGTCGGGCGCCAATTCATCCGTCCGCCCAATCGTTCGGAAACGAACGTTATTGAGATTCATCCGCTCGACGTTGGTTTCGAGGTAGGTCTTCAGCAGGCGCATCAGGAAGCTCACCTCGGCGCGGGGCCGGCGAAGGTTGTTTTCAAGAGAGAAGGCGTAGAGTGTGAGCCACGGAAGGCCGATGCGGGAAGCGGTCTCCGTCACCAGTTGTACCGACTTCGCCCCTTGCTGGTGCCCCACAAAACGCTTCAGCGAACGTCGGCCAGCCCACCTGCCATTGCCATCCATGATGATGGCCACATGCTGCGGCAGGCATCCCGGCTTCAACGTAGCGTAGACAGCGCGCTCTTCCGGGCTCAGCTCATGAATGCGTAATGGGGGAGATGAAGACGAGGAATCTACTGTTGCTCGCATTTGTGCTTTCCACGCGGAGGCCGGTGCAGCATCCCGAACGGCGCTTGCGGTGTTCACGCTTGGGAGGTTAGATGCCGCTGAATGCGTGAACGAAATCCCTGGCAGCATGCGCACGCTCGCGGCCAGGTTCGGGAGTCACACCATCGACCGTAAAGCATTTTAGAGAATTCTGCAACGAGCCGCTCCTGGGTCTTCAGCGCCGACGCACCGAAATGGCCCGGAGTTCCGCCTGAACGGGACTCCGGGCCATTTCCGAAGGTGAGGTAAGCCGATCGCCCTCCAGGCGACAGACCGCACGCGAGCTGTCGAGCGCGATCGGGAGGCCTGGCTGGAGTATGCTCTACGCGGTTCGGCGGCGGCCCGTTGACGCATCCCTGACTGCGCCGAAAAAGAGCGTCCGGTGCAGCGAATCAAGATGCGGCAACAGCTCGGCAACTTCGGCCAGGAACGAGTCACTCAGAATCGCAGTGACCTCTTCGTCACGGCGGCTTCGCTCATCGCGAACCAGCTGACGGATCTCCACGCCAAGTGCCGTGGCCAGCCGTTCCAGCGATCCCAGAGTAGGAATCGCCTTGCCGTTCTCGATTTTCGAGATGTAGGTGCGCGGTACCTGCATCCTCCCCGCCAATTGCCGCTGGCTCAGATGGCGCGCCCTGCGCAATTCGCGCACTTGCGAGGCCACCTGCATGCCTGCCCCGCCACTTACTGGGGCTGGCTGGCTTGTCACCAGCCTTGGCGCCAAATACACAGGCTCCTCGATATCGAGCGGCCTGTGGCATTTTCGGCAGAGGGAGTTGCTGGTCCTATACTGCATCAGTCTGCAGTATTCACACCGCACCACTTCGCGTGATTCCACGCTAACGATTGAAGTTGCCATTTAGGGATGCGCGGAGTGCCAGAGCGTGGGACTCCAG
>Ga0181535_10000692_pt1 | contig 48493 bp, 40 predicted proteins | sample PEATcosm2014_Bin_44_FD_119774 | JGI IMG/M metagenome (GOLD analysis project Ga0181535, IMG submission 119774) | Peatland microbial communities from MTU Mesocosm Facility, Houghton, MI, USA - PEATcosm2014_Bin17_30_metaG | ecosystem: Environmental > Terrestrial > Soil > Wetlands > Peat | place... | reverse complement strand
GTGGTTTGCCCATTGACAGGTTGATTCGGCGCAGTGGGCGAGCGACCGGCCAAATGGCGGCGCTCCGCAATAATGACTTCAATGACATGCGTGTTCGCAGTTTTGTCCTGAATGGGACGCCAATTAAATCAATAATCTACAAGAACTGACGTCACTGCAGTCGCTCGCCAAACCGGACATTAACCGGACGCGCTGTTGATCGGCGTCGAACTTGACCCACGTGCCTTTCGCGTTTTCAAGCGGCTAGGCCGCCGATCCGCATTCGGACCCGTCGCCGATTGCCAGTCGCGCGCGCCGCTAACGTCAGCTAACAACCGCCCCGAGGACCACCGATTGATCACCAAGGAAAACAACGGATCGACCTGCGTCGTCCTGGTCACCGGCGCATCGCGCGGCATCGGGCGGGCGGCGGCGCTCGCCTTCGCACGCGCTGGCGCCCATGTCATCGCGCTCGCGCGCACTGAGGGAGCCCTCGAGGAGCTCGACGATGCGATTCGCGCCACGCGCCCCGGCGAGAACAACCCTGCAACGCTCGTCCCGCTCGACCTGCGCGACCAACCAGCGATCGATCGCCTTGGCGAGGCGATCCATAGCCGCTGGGGAAAACTCGACGCCTTCCTCGGCAACGCCGGAACTCTCAGCGTCCTTTCCCCCCTCAATCATGTCGATCCGAAGGACTGGGATGACGCTTTCGCAATCAACGTCACCGCCAACTGGCGCCTGATCCGATCACTCGATCCGCTGCTTCGACGGTCGCTAGCCGGACGAGTGGCATTTATCACTTCGAACGTGGCAAGCCTTGCGGACTTCCGAGCCCACTGGGGACCCTACGCGTCCGCCAAGGCCGCCCTCGACGCCCTCGCCCGCACCTACGCCGCCGAGACGGTCAACACGTCCGCGATCCGCGTCATGCTGATCAATCCGGGGCGGATGCGCACGCTGATGCGCGCCAAGGCGATGCCCGACGAGGACCCGACGACCCTGCGCACTCCGGACGAACTGGCGCCGAAGATCCTTGAAATCTGCTCGCCCGAATGGAAGGAAACGGGCAAACTGTACGACTTCCCGACGAACAGGATTTTGTCCTTCCGCGCTCCATCCTAAAGTCCTACCGCAGGTCGACCCCGCGCAACGGCTCCCGGACTGCGCCTCTCATCGCGCTCTCCAAGTTTCTTGAGTTTGGTGAATACAAATGTCGCAAGCGAATGATGCGGCGCTTGCCATCGATCGGCTCCTCCAGGAGGCGCAGGAATCCTTCGTGGCCGGCCGACTGGTCGACGCTGCCGCAGCGTACGAGAAGGTCCTATCGACCGGAAGCGAACTTCCGCCGCTCCGGACCCGAGCCTCGGTGGCAAACAATCTCGGGCTCGTCGCGGTGCGACAAAAGTCGTTTGAACGCGCCCTCGTCTTTTTTGAGCAGTCGCTGGCCCTGCTCACAGCCGCCGAGGACGCCGCACGGCGGGCTCAGATCATGGGCAACATCGGTTCGGTTTATCGCGACCAGGAGGAAGGCGAGCCGGCGCTTCGCTGGTACCGACAAGCGCTTGCCTTATTCGAAAGTCTTGGCGACGCGAACGGCGCGGCCGACCAGCACACAAATATCGCTTACATCCTGGCGTTGAAGGGCGACCCCGCGCCGGCGCTGACGCACTATCGCGCGGCCTTGGCTTGGTATGCTGACAACAACGAGCGCAAAGCGTCGACTGTCCGCGCCAATATCGATGCGCTCCAGACGGCGACATGAGCGGGGTGTGATGAAAGGCTTGACGCTTTGCGAAGCCTATTTCCGAGCGCACGGGGAGCCCATGTTGAAGGAGAAGTTTCCTGACACATGCGGGAGAATTGCCGCGGGACTTGCCGGTCCCGGCTCAGAGTGCTTCGGCTTCGACGACGAGTTGTCCCGCGACCATGATTGGGGCCCTTCGTTCTGTCTCTGGCTCACCGACACGGACGCGCAGGCCATCGGCCAGCGGTTGGCCGCGGAATACGCCCGCCTGCCGGGCGTCTTCCTGGGCTTCGGTCCACGGGAGGCAAGCCCAGGAGAGGAGGACCGCGTCGGCCCCGGTCGGACGTGGGACTTCTACCAAGCCTACCTCGGCGTCCGCGCTCTCCCTGAAACTCCGTCCCAATGGCTGCGCATTTCGGAGGAGTCACTGGCCACCTGCACCAACGGGATGGTGTGGACCGATCCGCTGGGAGAGTTCACTGCCATCCGAGAAACCCTCCTGGCGTATTACCCCGAGGATGTGCGGCTGAAAAAGATCGCCTCGCGCTGCATCACCATTGCGCAGGCAGGACAGTATAACTTTCCGCGTTCGACAAAGCGGGGCGACCTCTTCGCGGCGCGAGCGTGCGAGGTGCAGTTCTGCTCCGACGTCGTCTCCCTGGTGTTTCTCCTGAACCGGCGCTACACGCCGTATTTCAAGTGGGCGTTCCATGCGCTCGGTGAACTGACGCTCCTGGGCGCCCAAATGAAATCACGCCTGGAGGCGCTTCTGAGAGCTGAGGCGCCGTTGGAAAAGGAACAGCTGATGCAGTCGATCTGCGAGGAACTCGTCGCAGAGCTCACCCAGGAAGGCCTGACGAACTCCACGAGCGATTTTCTCCTCAACCACGTTTCCTCCATCTACGACAGAATCGTCGACCCTGACTTGCGTCGTCGCGTCGCGATCGTGCGATGAACGGCGCCTCGCCAATCGAAGCAAGCTACTTCGCCGGAGTTGGGAGGGGGTGAATGAACGAAGCCGCTCTTCAAGACGTCCTCGAACGCGAAATGGAGATGTTCCTGTCTGTCCCCACAGATGGCCCCTGCGGCTGCAAGGACGACCTCGACAGCTTTCTCCTGAACCGTCGCGTCCAGTTTCTCACCTGGTCGGAAGAGGCGCTGTCGAGCTATCGCGACGACTTGGTCTGCGCGAAGAGGGACGGCCGGAATCTCATGACCTACAAATACGCGCGCATGGGTGGACAACTGCCTTGCGAGAACGCGGATCCTCTGATCGATGTGATCATCCGCCAGCAGATGGAATGGCAGGGAGCGCTGTTCCAGACCTGCCCAGCGTTCATGCGGCGTGCCCGCCCCTTGCGCGCGTCGAAGGACGGCGACGGCAGGACCTCGTTCGAGACCTACCTTCGCGCAGAGCTCGAGAGCTTCTCAGCAAACACCCTGGCCAGCTTGTTCAAGGAGATCTCGCGCAAGAAGTCGGCTGGGATCAACATGTCGGAGGAATGCTACGAATTCCTGTTGAAGGAGAAGGGGCTGCCTCCCCTGGCGGAGATGGAACGGAGAATGGCGGCCGCCTGAGCCCACGGCGTTCAGCCATGGGCGCAGATCCGCTCACTGTGAAAAAGGGCCGGCCGAGACTGGGCCGGCCGACCGAAAGACAGTTCTTCAGCACAACTCCGTGTACTGCGTGCGGTTGATCAGGTCGTCCTGAACCGGTTCGCTCAGCTCCACGAAGAGCGCGGAATAACCGACCACGCGCACCATCAAATCTCGGTACTTCTCCGGCGCCATTTGTGCGTCGAGCAGGGTCTTCGTCGAGGTGACGTTGAACTGAACCTGCCCTCCTCCCTTGTGGAAGTACGTCTTGATCATGTTCGCAAGCGCGGTGAGCCGGTCGTCGCTTGAAAGCACCTCGGGGCTGAACTTCATGTTGTAGATCATGCCGGCCGGACACTGGTCCTGATGGATTTTGGCCACCGAGTTCATGGACGCCGTCGGGCCGTGAGTGTCCATGCTCTGGGCGGGCGAGATGCCGTCATTGAGGGGCTCGCGCGCTCTCCTGCCGTCGGGCGTAGCGCCGACCGTCTCTCCGAATTGCACATGGGCAGTCACTGTGAAGTACGACGGCCATATCGACGTCTTCAGCGCGATATTGCGCGGATCTTTGTATCTTTGCGACTCCGCATAGGCCAGGTCGACCGCTCTTACCGTCAGTGCGTCCACATAGTCGTCGTCGTTGCCAAACTTCGGCGCTCTGTTGATAAGCAGCTGGCGAAGTGGTTCGTAGCCAAAGAAGTTGCTGTCCAGCGCCTCCATGAGCTGCGCCATAGTGATCTTCTTCTCCTCGAACACCAGCTTTTGTATCGCGGCCATGGAATCGCCCACGTTCGCCATGCCCGCAATGGCGATCAATATGGAGTAGTAGTAGTCGACTCCGCCGTTGCTCACATCAAGGCCGCGCTCGACGCAGGTATCCAGCGTCGTCGAAAGGAAAGGCGTCGGCATTACACGTCGATGCATGAGCACCTCGGTATTCAGCGTCGTGGCCGCGTGGCGGTAGGCGAACTCGAGCTGCTTCTGGAAGGCGTTCCAGATATCGTTCATCGAGGGAAAAGTAAGGGGATCCCCCGTGTGCGGCCCGTTCTGTCGGCCGCTCAGGCGGCATTTGCCATCGTTCAGCGCTAGCTCGAGCAGCTTCGCCATACTCAGCATGACGAACATCTGACCGCCCTGCTTGCCGGCAATGCAGGTCTCGTCACAGCCATCCGCCGAGTAGCAGCGCGCCTCCTCCAGGGGGACGCCCCGCTCCACCATGGCGGGCACGAACAGCTCGTCGTTGAGGAACTGCGGCATGGCGTTTCGCTCGCGCACGACGCGCAGCGACTCAACCAGGAAGCGGTCCGCCGTCCCCTCATGATAACGCACCGAGAGATTCGGCTGGAACAGCCCGACGTCCATCTGCGCCTGGAGGCACAAGTAGGACAGCGGATTGACGGCGTCGCTGCCGTCCGCCTTCTGGCCGCCCAGGATGATGTGCTCTCCCATGACGAAGTTGGTGAAGAAACTCGCCGAGACCTTGTCGTAGAGGAGCACCATCTCGCTCAGCTTGATGTAGAAACACTCGATGATGTCCAGCGCCGCCGCCTCGGTGAGCGCGCCCCGCTCGAGATCGCTCGACAGATACGGCCACATGTACTGGTCAAAACGTCCTGGCGAGATCGAAGACCCGTTGCTCTCCAGCTGCGCGATCAATTCAATGAACCATAGAAACTGCACCGCCTCATGGAACGTGCGGGCGGGCTGCTCCGGAACGCGGCTGCAGATGTCGGCAATCTCCTCCAGCTCCCGCTTCCGTACCGCGTCCTTCTCCGCTCTGGCCAAGCGCGCAGCCTCAGCGCTGTAGCGGCGACCAAAATCGATCGCCGCTTGGCAGACGATGGCAACCGATCTGAGAAAGGCGTCTTTAGGGATATTGTCGAACTGGGTTAGGTCGAGCTCTCGGCGCGCTTTTTCCGCGTCCTCCTGTATCCGCCGATAGCCCTTCTTGATGACCATCTCATGGTTCGGCACGATATGTCCGACCCCGTTCCGATAGGCGGACCAGCCGAACACGCTGGGGCACTCGAGTTCAAGCTGCTCCAAGGTCTCCTGAGGCGTGCTGGCCGCCATGTGGTCGTGAAGCGTGCGACCCTTCCAGTAAGGAAATATGGCCCGCAACTCCGCCTTGACCTCGTCGGTCACGATGAACTTATCTTGGGCGCGAGTGGAAAGTTCGTCCAGCTCACGTTCCAGCCAGTCGGTGCACATCTCGGGGAACACATTCGCGCTGCGGGCGGAGCTGGCGTTCTGACAACCCACGATTAGTTCGTCGGGCAGAATGCAGATATCGATCTCGGCGAGAATCCGTTCCAACGCCCTCGCCCGCCGGATTTCGACGGGCTGCCCCTCTGTTTCTTGATAGACTCTGGTTACGATTTTCGCCCGCTTCGTATCGACGAACAGCTTGTCCGAGAAGAACCGCCGCTTTAGACGCTCGACGCGCGACGATGTCTGCGTCTGAAGTTCTTTCCGCAACGCCTGTAAAGTCGGCATGATCGATGCTCCTCGGTGCCTGTCTCTGGTCTCGGCGTTTGCCCTCGCGCCGCCTTCTCGTTCGCTTCAGAACCTTCGCTCAAACGCGAACCCGAAAACCCAGAGATCGGAATTTTTCTCGGATCTGTTTGATCCTCTCGCCAGAAATACTCTCGGCGTTCTCCATCGGATACTTCATTCCCAGCTCCTCGTATTCGTGAGACCCGAGCTTGTGAAAGGGAAGGAACGCGATGTCCTTGAGTCCAAGGCCGCCCAGCCAGTCGGCTAGCTCCGCAAAAAAGGAATCAGAATCGTTCTTTCCGGGAATCACCGGTATGTGAATCTCCACTGGCGGGGTTCCCGCTTTCGCAATGCGTTCGAGATTCGCACGGATTCTATCGTTCCTCTGGCCGGTAAGCGCCTCGTGCTTGTCCGGGTCCAGCGCCTTGATGTCGTAGAGCACGAGATCGATCCAGGGTAGGAGCCGCTGAAACACCTTCCAGTTGACGAAACCCGTGGTCTCGATGGCCGTGTGAAAACCCGCCCGCCGGCACGCCTTCAGGAGCGCAAGGAGAAAACTCGCGTGCGCCGTCGGTTCTCCCCCCGAGAAGGTGACCCCGCCGCCGGACTGCTCGTAGAAGGCGCGGTCACGCTCAAGCACGGCCAGCACCTGCTCCACGTTCATCGTAACGGAGTCGAAGATACGGGCCGTCGTCGGGCAGACCTCGACACATTCGCCGCATCGCGTGCATCGCGCCGGATCGACGGCAATGACCCCGTCCGCATCCGCCGAAAGCGCGCCCTCCGGGCAGGCTCTGATGCATCCCCCGCAGTGGATGCACTTCTTCTCCCGATAGACGAGATCCTTGCCGCCTTTCCAGGTAAAAGGGCTGCTACACCACACGCAGCGCAGCGGGCACCCCTTCAGAAAGACGACGCTCCTGATGCCCGGCCCGTCGTGGACCATGAAGCGCTTGATGCTGGCAACCTCTCCGGCCATCGCGGACCCTGTGCCGGTAGCGTCTTCCTCGGTTACCTGCGAAAGCGCTTTCATGGCTTTGGCGCCCTGCTGCACTCATTCGCCCTGCCCACGACCCGGAGCGCGGCGCGCTTCACGATCAGACGCCAGAAAGAGTGCACGCCCAACAAATTCAACCTGCTGCCCAGGACTAACAGGACGGCGCCCAAGCGCCGCACGCCGCGGAAAGCTCCTGGCGGAAGAGGAGCGAGCAACCACTTTACTTGTAGCCGATGTAGACCGTCATGATCGGCGTCAACACCGTCGAAGGATGAGCCGCTGCTAAGACCTAACGCCAGCATGATTTCCTCTATATCTCGGCCGGCGGCAGCGGCGGCTTGCCAAGAATAATGTCGGAGGCCTTTTCGGCGACCATGATCGTCGGCGCATTGGTGTTGCTCGAGGGAACAAACGGCATAACGGATGCGTCGACGACGCGAAGGCCATCGATCCCGCGAAGATTCAGTTCTGGCGTCACGACGGCCTCAGGCCCGGTTCCCATTGCGCAAGTGCCGGCCGGGTGGTGATCGGTCTTGGCCGACCGGTAGGCGTATTGCGCCAACTCCTCATCAGTATTGAGATTGTCGCCTGGCATTCGCTCCGCAAGCACAAAAGGCTTGAGCGCAGGCTGGCGCATGATGTCGCGGGCGAGCCGTAACCCATCGATCGCGCATTTGCGATCGTAGGGATCCGCCCAATAGTTGGGATCAAGGAGAGGCGCGGCCTTCGGATCAGCGCTCGCAAGCCGGACGGTGCCGCGCGAGCGCGGCCGAAGCAGGGCGGAGTTTAGGGTGACCCCCGGGTTCTTCATCGCGGCGACACCGGCCTCGATGCCGGAGCCGAGTCCCAGGTGGAATTGAATGTCAGGGGAACGCGATTGATTGTCAACGTACCAAAAGCCGCCCGTCTCGAAGAGCGTCGACGTCACTGGGCCGGTCTTGAACAGGAGATACTGGACGCCAGCCCACACGGTGCGATGAAAACGTGCGACGCTGTCGTAGCTATGATCGCCGGTGCATTCGCAGATGACATAAAGGTCAAGGTGGTCTTGCAGGTTCTTTCCGACCCCGGGTAGATCGTGCACGACCGTCACGCCCGCCGCCTTCAACGCGTCGGCCGGGCCAATGCCGGAAAGCTGCAGCAGACGTGGCGAGCCTATGGCGCCGCTGCTCAGAATCACTTCACGATCCGCTCGCAGCGTCTCGAGGCCCGAGCCGGTCGCCACTGTGACGCCAACCGCCTGACCCTTCTCAATGTTGATCTTCAGCGTCTGTGCATTAAGGCGAACCGTGAGGTTCGTGCGAGACTGAATCGGCTTGAGGAATGCGCTGGACGTGGATGACCGCTCGGCGCTGCGCGTAGAAAGCTGATAGTGCCCTATGCCGTCTTGCACGACGCCATTGAAATCGACGTTGAACGGAATTCCCGCCTCCTGCGCGGCACGCAAGAAGGCGTCACTGATTGGAATCGGATTGACGGGATAGGAGACGCCTAGCGGCCCGCCATAGCCGTGATAGGCGTTGACCAGCCGCTGGTTGTCCTCACTGCGAATGAAGTAAGGTAAGACTTCACGATAACTCCAGCCCTTCGCGCCTGCGTCGCTAACCCACGAATCGTAATCCTTGCTGTTGCCACGCGTGTAGAGCTGAGCGTTGATCGTGGACCCGCCGCCGATGACCTTGCCCTGTGTATACCAGATGACGCGGCCACTCAGGTGCCTCTGCGGAACCGTGCTCCAACCCCAGCTCGCGACCCCTTTGGTCATTTTGGCGAAGCCGGCCGGCATGCGGAACAGAAGATTCCAGTCGGAGCCGCCCGCCTCCAAGAGGAGGACTTTGATCGAGGGATCGGCGCTCAGACGGTTGGCGAGCACGCACCCCGCCGAACCCCCACCGACAATGATGTAATCGTACGCCATCGTCGCCTTTCCTAGATCCCTTGGAGATTTGTCTTGGCGATGTGGTCGGCGACGCGAAGCGCTTGGGCGGCGATGGTCAGCGAGGGATTAACGGCCGCCGAGGTCGGAAGGAAGGAGGCGTCGACGACGAATAGGTTCGGATGGTCCCAGGCGCGGCAATACGGGTCGAGCGGCGAAGTCGTGGGGTCGGATCCGATGCGGACGGTGCCGCATTGGTGGGACGGCGTCCGCCGGTCGAAAGCCCTCGATAGAACGATCGGGTAGCCAGCGGCGCGCAACCGCTGCTTGAAGGCGCTCACGAGCCCTTCATGAGCGTTCCAGTTGCTGCGCCGCCAGTCCAACCGAATCTGGCCGCCGTCGACCGTCACACGGCTCTCCGGATTCGGCAGGTCCTCGCTCATCGCATACCAGTCGACAGAGTGCCTGCTCATGACGTTCAGCGCCCATTCCGGTGCCCGGCGGATGCCAGATTTGAGGATCGGCCCGGTGACGCGGCCGAGCAGTTGGATGTTGCCAAGCGCCGGCCCGCCGCGACCATCGTCGAGGTAGAAGTCGTTGATCCCGAGCGTCTTCTGATAGACGGAATCGTTGACGGTCCGCGGGTCGATCGCCAGAACCGCTGAACAGTTGTGGTTCATGAAGTGCCGACCGACCATGTCGGAGCGATTGGCGACGCCGCCTTCCCCCGACGTCAACAGCAACGCGGCCGAGTTCACCGCGCCTGCGGCAAGAATCACGATCCCCGCGGAAATCGCTTTGCGCTCCCCCCCGATCGATGCTTCGACGCCCGTGACGCGCTTGCCATCGAGGCCTAAGAGGAGCCGGCCGACTCGCGCGTTCTCACGCAACTCGACATTGCCATGAGCAAGAGCCTTGCTAAGTCCGCAGGACTCGGCGTCCATCTTGCCGGTCCCAGTATCGGGAAAGGCGTCCCACGGCGTCTTCGCGCGGGCGAGCCATTTCTCGACGTCGATGCCGAGCGGCAAGGGAAAGGGGTGCAGACCGACGCGCTTCAATCGCTCGCGGACCTTGGCGATCGCCGGTTCGTCGGGCACCGGTCCGTAGGGATAAGATGTCGAGTGCTTCGGTTCCGTCGGATCGAAGCCGATTGCGCCGCGGACGTTGTAGAGCCTTTCGGCCAGGCAATACCAGGGCTCGAGTTCGTTGTAGCGGAAGGGCCAGCCCGGCGACCCCCCCTCGCGATATGCAACAGGCTCGAAGTCACGCTCCCGGTAGCGAAAGAGGACGGCGCCGTAGAGCTTCGTATTGCCGCCGACGTAGTAGTAGTTGCCGGGATTGAAAGCGTGGCCTGCCCCGTCGAGCCAACTCTCGTGCGGCCGGAAGACGCCCCGTTGGAAAATCGCGCGAGCGTCGCGCGCATCGACGCTGTCGCGCAGGCGGGCGCCGCGCTCGAGGATCAGGATTCGAGCCCCGGTCGGCGCCAGACCGGCGGCTAGAGTGGCCCCACCCATGCCGGAACCAATGATCAAGATGTCGACTGTCTCTTGGCTGGGCATCAAGCGCTCTTTGGCTCCGCGATGCGCCTCACACGTTCGCGAACTCGCGAACGCGCTCAGCCGAAGGGTTCGATTGATTCAGATCCGGCGCGAAGTTTGCGGATCGAACAACACCGCCTTGTCCAAATTAATCGCGAAGGTGTGGTCCTCCCCGACGCGCAGTTGGGTGTCGGCGCGCATGCGCGCGGTAAGCGCCTTGCCGGCGGCCTGTGTCACGACATAGGTGTCCGACCCCGCTGGCTCGATGATCTCCACCTTGGCGTTAAAGGTGGCGATCGACCTCGCGTTGCGATCGACCCCCTCCTTGTCGTTGACCGCCTCCGGGCGGATGCCGAAGATCACGTTCGCGCCGTCCCTGAGCCTGCTGGCATCGGCGCTGGCGGGAAGCGGCAGCACGATCGCCGCGTGTTCGCTGCGCTCGAGAACGATGCGCCCGTCGGCGCCTGTCCCCCTCACCTTGCCTTCAAGTAGGTTCATCGCCGGCGAGCCCATGAAATCGGCAACAAAGAGATTGGACGGCGAATTGTAGATCTCATGAGGCGAACCGACCTGCTGCACCTCTCCGTCCTTCAGCACGGCGATCTTCGTCGCAAGCGTCATCGCCTCGATTTGGTCGTGGGTGACATAGACGATCGTCGTTCCCGTCTTCTGATGGAGCCGCTTGATCTCGATGCGCATGTCGACCCGCAGCTTGGCGTCCAGATTCGACAGTGGCTCGTCGAACAGGAAAATGCTGGGCTGCCGCACCAGCGCGCGGCCCATCGCCACGCGCTGGCGCTGGCCTCCGGAGAGTTGGCTCGGCCGGCGCTGCAACAGATGCTCGATCTGCAGCGTCTTGGCGACCTCGGCGACAGCCTTATCGCGCTCGGGTTTGCGAACGCCTCGCATCTCCATGCCGAAGGCCATGTTCTCAGCGACCGACATGTTGGGATAGAGCGCATAAGACTGGAACACCATGGCAATGTCGCGCTTCGAGGGATGCAGGTCATTGACGATTTGGCCGCCGATCCGGATCTCGCCGGAGGTGATCGACTCCAGTCCCGCGATGGTGTTTAGCAAGGTCGACTTCCCACACCCGGACGGCCCCACGAGCACGAGGAAGCCGCCCTTCTCCAGTGAGATGTCGATGCCCTTGAGAATTTCGAGCGGGCCAAAACGCTTGCGCAAGGCGCTGATTTCGAGAGTAGCCATGGTTCATCCCTTCACGGCGCCGGCCATAAGGCCGCGCACGAAATAGCGTCCTGCGACGACATAGACGATGAGAGTTGGCGCCGCGGCGATGATCGCTGCGGCCATGTTGACGTTGTACTCGACGACCCCCGTCGAGGTGTTGACGACGTTGTAGAGCGCGACCGTCATCGGGCTCGAATCGCCGGCGGCGTAGGTCGAACCGAACAGGAAGTCGTTCCAGACGTTGGTGAACTGATAGATGACGGTGACGATGATGATCGGCGACGAACTCGGCAGCAGCACGCGCCGGAAGATCTGAAAGAAACTCGCGCCGTCGATCATCGCCGCCTTCACGAGTTCAGTCGGGAACGCCTCGTAATAGTTGCGAAAGAACAGCGTGGTGAAGCCGAGGCCGTATACGACATGCACCAGAACCAGATTGACAATCGGATTGCCAAGCCCGAGCGACGTGCCGATCTCGTCATGTAGCGCGTTGCCGACCTGGCCAATCTTGCCGAGGATGACCGCCATCGGGATCAGCACGGACTGGAAGGGAATGAAGCAGGCGAACAGAATCATCCCGAACACGAGCTTGTGGCCGGGGAATCTCCACTTGGTAAGCACGTAGCCATTGAGCGCGCCGATCACGGTCGAGATAAACACTGCCGGCACGACCATCTTAATCGAGTTCCAGAAGAAGCCCTTGATCCCTTCGCAGGCCAGGCCAACGCACACGGATCCCCATGCTTTGGCCCAAGGTTCGAACGTAAGATCCTTCGGGGCGTAGAACATGTTGCCGCCGGTCACCTCGTCGAGCGGCTTGAGCGAGGTCATCACCATGATGACGAGCGGCGCCAGATAAACGACAGCGAAGATGCCGAGCAGGCTGTAGATGACGACGCGAGTCGTCATAGAATGGCGATGTTGCACGCGCGAGGGCGTGGAGATGAGGTCAGCCGCGCTCATCTGCTCTGCTCCTTGGTCTCGGAATAGATGTAGGGGACCATGATAGCGGCGATGGTCGCCAGCATGATCACGGCGCTCGCCGAGCCGACCGCCATTTGGTCGCGGGTAAAGGTGTAAGAATACATGAACGTCGAGGGCAGCTCGGCGGCGCCCCCGGGGTTCTTGCCGGTGACCGAGAGCACGAGGTCGTAGGATTTGATCGCCATGTGCGTCAGCACGATGATCGCCGAGAAGAACACCGGCCGCATGAGCGGAATGACGATGCGCTTATAGGTCTGGAAGGCCGAAGCGCCGTCGATCTGCGCCGCCTTGAGAATTTCGCCGTCAACGCCCCGCAACCCGGCGAGGAACATCGCCATGACGAAGCCCGAAGTCTGCCAGATGCCGGCGATGGCGACGCAGTAAATCATCATGCGTGGCTCGACGACCCAATCGAAATGGAAGCTCGTCCAGCCGATGTCGTGCATCGCCTTATCGAGCCCGATGCGCGGATCAAGCAGCAGCTTCCATGCCGTGCCGGTGACGATGAACGAGAGCGCCAGCGGATAGAGGTAGATCGGGCGCAGAATTCCTTCGCCGCGGATCTTCTGGTCGAGCAAGATGGCGAGGGTCAGTCCAAGGACCAAGCAGCATATAACATAGAGGCCGCCGAACAGTCCCATGTTGACCAGCGCCGTGTACCAGTTCGACGGAGGGTCGCTCTGGAATGTCCAAGTCCACAACCTCTGATAGTTCAGCCAGCCGATGAAATGAAGATTGGTGAACGCCTTCGAGCTCGTGAAGGAGAGCACCACCGTCCAAAGGTTGAAGCCGTAGACAAAGATCAACACCAGCGCGAACGACGGCGCCAGCACGATGCGCGGCAACCAACGTTGGAACTGCCCCCTGACGGTCGTGCGCGGCCTCGGCGATGAGGCTGCAGCGGAAGCGACGGACGCGCTCATTTTAGAAACCTTCGTCAATCAGATTGGATTTACGGCATCGGTGGAATCCCCCGCGCCCGGAAGGCGCGGGGGGTCGGAGACGCTTACTTAGCGGCGTCGATGCCCATGACGAGCTGGCGGACCGCTTCGTCCGAGGTCTTGATCTCGCCGTGCAGGTACTTGGTCACGACGTCGTAATAGGCCGTCGCCAACGCCGGCGGCATGGCGTAGTTGTGAGCCACCGAGCCAACGAACGTACCCTTGGCGTTGGCGGCCTTGACGTCGGCGATGCCCTTCTTACCGCAGGCGTCGAACGCCTCGTCGGATATGTCCATGCGCGCAGGGACGGATCCTTTGATGACGTTGAAGGCGACCTGGACCTCTTTGCTCATCGTCGCGTCGGCGAGCGCGAGTTGCGCCGCCTGCCTGTCCGCCGGCACCTGGAAGAAGGCGAACATGTCAGTGTTATAAATCACCGAGCCGTCCGTGCCGGGGAAGCGGTAGCAAAGGAAGTCCTTGCCGGGTTCCTTGTTCGCCAGCTTGAATTCGCCCTTAGCCCAGTCGCCCATCACCTGCACGAGCGCGTCGCCTTTGATCACCATGGCGGTGGCAAGGTTCCAGTCGCGGCCGGTGTAATTCGGATCGACGTAATCGCGCAGTTTGCCGAGATTGTCGAACGCCTTCTTCATCGTGTCGGACTTCAGCGCGTTCTCGTCGAGATCGATGAAGGCCTTCTTGTAGAATTCAATGCCGCCAGTCGAGGCGACGATCGAGTCGAACATCGTCGCTTCCTGCCACGGCTGACCGCCGAGCGCGAGCGGGATGACGCCGGCCTTCTTAGCCTTGTCGAGCAGCGCAAGGAAGTCGTCAAAGTTCTTCGGCTCGCTCCCGCCGATCTTGTCGAACACCGCCTTGTTAATCCACACCCAGTTGACCGAATGGATGTTGACCGGCACCGCGTCCCACTTGCCGTCGGTCTTGCTGAATTTCTGCAACGCCGTCGGAACGACAGCGTCCCAGTTGCCCTTCTTGGCGAGCGCAGAGATGTCGGCGAGCTTACCGGCCTCCGCATAGTCGATCGCATAATAGCCGAGGATCTGCGAAGCGGTCGGCGGATTTCCCTGGGCGACGAGCGCCTTCAACGTCGTCATTGCCGCGCCGCCGCCGCCGCCGGCGACCGGGACGTCCTGCCATGTGTAGCCTTCCTTGGCGACGGCTTGCTTGATCACGTTGACCGCGGCGGCTTCGCTGCCCGACGTCCACCAGTGCAGCATCTGGATTTCCTTGTTGTCCGCCGCGTATGCGCCGCCGGCGAGCCCTAACGTCCAGAGCGCTACTGCACCGCCCATCAACACAGATTTGAATGTCATTTTTCTACCCTCCCGCCGGAAACCGTCCGGCACGGATCCAAAAGCCGCCCTTGGGGCGTCGGATTCTTGATGCTCTTATGCTCCACGGCGGAGCCACCATGCCGTTCGAGGACCGGTGTGGATGTTAAGCGTCTTTTCCTCCGTGTAATCCTTGACCGCATTGCGCCCGAGCTCGCGGCCGACGCCCGATTGGCGGTAGCCGCCAAACGGCAGCTCCGGCGCGCCGTCCATGAAGGTGTTCACCCAGATCGTCCCGGCATGGACGCCACGGCCGACGGCGACTGCGGTGTCGAGGTCGCGGCTCCATACGCTCGCGGACAGCCCGTAGGCGGTGGAGTTCGCGAGCGCGATCGCCTCGTCGGGCGTCTCGAAGGTCAGCGCGACGACGACCGGTCCGAACACCTCGTCGCGCGCGATCGCCATAGACGGGTCGACGCCGGCGACAATCGTGGGCGCCATAAATAGACCAGTCGACTCAAGCCTAGTTCCGCCGACCCGCACGGCGGCGCCGCCTTCGCGTGCCGCTCTCAGATGGCTTTCGATCTTGCCAAGGTGGTCGGCGGAAATAATCGCGCCGACACGGGTCTCTGGATCGAGAGGATCGCCGACCTTGACCAGCTTCGACCGTTTCGCCAGTCCCGCTAGGAACTCTTCGGCGATGTCCGCCTGAAGAAGCAGTCGCGAGCCCGCGTTGCAGCACTCGCCGGCATTGAAGTAGGCGCCGAAGGCCGCCGCGTCGAGCGCGGCGTCCATGTCGGCGTCGGGAAATATCACCTGAGGATTCTTGCCGCCGAGCTCCATCGACACTTTCTTGAGAGTCCTCGAGGCGGCCGCCATCGCGGCGCGGCCTACAGCGGTTGAACCCGTGAAAGAGATCATGTCGACTTCGGGATCGGAGGTCATCGCCACACCGACTTCGGCGCCATAACCGGTCACAATGTTGCACACACCTTCCGGCAGGCCCGCCTCGGCGAGCAGCGCGCCGAGATGGAGCGTCGAAGCGGAGGTCATCTCGCTTGGCTTGACGACGCAAGTGCAACCTGCGGCGAGCGCGAACGGCAGCTTTTGTGACACGATCAGCAGCGGAAAGTTCCACGGCGTGATGATCGACACGACCCCAATCGGCTCGCGCAGCACGACGCCCAGCCGATCGCCGCCAAGGTTGGCATAGCTCTCGCCCGAAAGTTCGCGGGCGAGCGAGGCGGCGTACCGCCAAATGTCGGCCGCGCCTTCGATCTCGCCGCGAGCCTGCGCGATGGGCTTGCCGGATTCGAGTGTGTCCATGACCGCAAGCGCCTCGCGGTCGCGATCAATGAGGTCAGCGACTTTCAAGAGCACACGCGCGCGATTGGAGGCGATCTCGTTGGGCCATGGGCCGACGTCGAACGCCGCGCGAGCGGCGGCGATAGCGGCCCGAGCGTCCTCAGCCCGGCCGCGCGGCACCCGCGTGACGACGACGCCATGAGCAGGACTTTGCCGTTCGATCGTTTCACCCGAGCCGCGAGATTCACGACCGCCGATCTGCATCGCGCGATCGCGCGGAAATCGCGCTAGGGCCTCGTTCAGCTTCGTTACGTCGAGAGTGATCGCCGTCTGGACGCCCATAGGAAACTCCTACCGACCGGAGAATGTAGGTGAGCGCTTGCCGCGAAAGGCGGCTACGCCCTCGGCGAGATCTTCGGTGAAGGCGGTGAGCGCCCCGGCGAAGCCTTCGATCGGCGCATCACGATCTTCACCTTCCGCCGCATTGATCATGGCCTTGACCATTTGAACCGCGAGCGGTCCGCGGTCGGCGATATCGGCTGCAAGCGCCTCCGCGCGCGCGACGCCCTCGCCCTTCGTTGTCACCTCGTCGACGAGGCCGAGGGCTAGCGCCTCTTCGGCGGTAAGCATGGCGCCGGTCAAAGCCATGCGGCGCACGACCGAAGCGCCAAAGCGGCGGACGAGTCTTTGCGTGCCAGACCAGCCCGGCGCCATGCCGAGACCCGATTCGGGAAGGCCGAGCTTGATCCCACTTTCGGCGATGCGAATGTCAGCTACCGCGGCCAATTCGAGGCCGCCGCCGAAGGCGTGCCCCGTCAGCGCGGCAATGAGCGGAACGCGCAAGCGCGCTAGCGCTTCGAAGGCGCGATGGCCCGCACGCGTCCAGTCGCGCCACATCTCGAGAGGCCGCAAACCGCTCCAGGCGGCGATGTCGCCCCCGGCGCAGAACGCCTTGCCGTCTCCGGAGAGGATGGCGACCCGCGCGTCGCTCGACGCGTCAATCGCGCGCGCCGCATCGGCAAGCGCGTCGATCATCGCGCGGTCAAGTGCGTTGAGCTTATCGGCGCGCTTGAGCGTCAGCCGCGCCACCGGGCCGTCAAAGCCAAGGTCCACAAAAGCGCTCACAGGGCCATCTCCTTCGCCGGACGAAGCTGAAGGTTGATCGCCGCGGCGTGGAACAAAGCCGAGTCCATCTCGCGAATGTCCTTGGCGACATGAAGCTCAAACTCGGCCTGGGCCAAAATGTCGCGCTCGAGATCGACGCCCGGCGCGAGTTCGGCGACCGTCACGCCGTCCTTCTCCAGCCGAAGTACGCAGCGCTCGGTGACGTAGACGATCTCCTGCCCTTGATCGACCGCCCGGGGCCCGGAGAACGAGATCTGCTCTACCGATTCGACGAGCTTCCTGATCTTTCCCTCCTTGGCGATCCTGATTGCGCCATCGCGGACTTCGAGCTTTGCTCCCGCGGTGAAGTAGCCGGAGAAGACGATCTTCTTCGCTCGCGCGGTGATGTCGACGAACCCTCCGGCGCCCGCAGTGACATGCGGACGCACGCCGAGTTTGGAGACGTTGACAGATCCGCCGCGATCGATTTGCAGGAACGACAACAGCGACATGTCGAAGCCGCCGCCTTGAAAGTAAGTGAATTGGTGCGGCGACTGGACGATTGCCTCGGCGTTGGAGGCGCAGCCGAACTGGAAGTCGAGTAGCGGCACTCCGCCGACGGCCCCCTGCTCGATGACCCACGTGACGGCGCCGTGCCGGCCTTCCTCGATAAGGATGCGCGGCACGTTTGCCGAGATGCCGAAGCCGATGTTGACGACATCCCCATCGCGCAACTCCTGTGCGACGCGCCGCGCGATGACTTTGGCGACGTCGAACTTCGGCGTTTCGAACGACGACAGCGGTCGGAAGATTTCGCCCGAGATCGCCGGCTCGTAGGGCGTGTGCGTTGTCTGCAGTTGCTCGGGCGCAACCACGATGTAGTCGACCAGGATGCCCGGTACGACGACGTCGTGGGGCCGCAGCGTGCCCGCCGCTGCAAGCCGTTTGACCTGCGCGATGACAATGCCGCCGTTGTTGCGCACCGCGAGCGCCTGGTCGAGCGGACCGAGGATGCCGCCCTCGTGCTCGTAGGAGAGGTTTCCGCGTTCGTCGGCGGTTGTGGCGCGAATGATCGCGATCTGGGGTGTGATCGTCGGGAAGAAGAGCCATTCTTCGTCTGCGAAATTGACGCGGCTGACAATCGGATCGGCCGCCGCCTTGGCGTTCATCGCGCAGCCTTCGCGGACAGGGTCGACGAACGTATCCATGCCAATCTTGGTCAGCACGCCGGGCCGTTTGGCTGCAGCCTCACGATGGATATCGAACAGAATCCCAGACGGCACATTGTAGGCCGGGATCGCATCGCCAATGATCATCTTCCAGATCTCCGGCGGCTCGGCCGAGGACGGGCCCGATGGGTAGGACCCGGCTAGAACGCGCGCCAGACATCCAGGCTTGGCCAAATGGTCGATGCCCTTGACGCCCCACATGTCGCCTGCGGCGATCGGGTGAAGGGTGGTGATGTTGCGCGGGCGCCCCTCGAAGTCGAAACGCGCGCCAATCGCCGCCAGCGTCGCATCGGGACAGCCGAGCGCTGACGACGACGAGACGGTAACGATCGCGCCGTCTGGAATAAGTTGGGCGGCGACTGCGGCGGAAACCACCTTTGGCTTTGCCATTGCTGTCCTTAGATGGTCAGATCGACAGGAGTCTCTGCACCCGAACGTGCCGCAGCGAGCGCAGAAGTCGCGACGCTCAAGGATTTGACTCCGTCCTCGCCGCTCGCCGAGGGAGCGCCCTGCCCCGAAACGGCGTCCTGGAACACGCGGATCGAGCGAGCGTAGAGGGCCTCGTGATTGAGCACGAGTTGTTCCTCTCCGGCCGCGCTCCGCAGCATCACGTCGCCCTTAGGCGCCTGAGTCATGCAGTCGCGGCCTATCAGCGAGCCGGCTTCGCCGTGCACTTCGAAGCCGGTGGTTGCATATTTCGTGGTGAAGCCATCGTGGAACTGCGCAAGGAGGCCGCTTGAGAAGCGGATGACGCCCATGGCGCCGTCCGCGAGCCCCTCGCGGGCCATGCCATCGTGCGAGGTCATTGCGACGACGGATTTGGGCTCGTCGTCGAGAACGAAGCGAAGCGTGTCGGCGTCGTGGACCGTGATGTCGAGAACGACTCCGCCGCCCGCGTCAGGCCGCTCGAGCCGCCAGCCTTGCAGATGCGTGGGGAGGTAGACGGAGTGGAACACCCGTGCAAACAGCGGCCTACCGATCCGCCCCTGCTTGATCGCCTCCCGCATGGCGCGATGGGTCGCTGCGTTGCGGAGATGATGATTAGTCCCCATGATCACGCCTCGTTTGTGGCATTCCGCGACCATGGCGCGCGCGTCAGCAAGCGTCAGCGCGAGCGGCTTCTCGCACAGCACGTGCTTTCCGGCCGCCGCCGCAGCGAATACCTGATCGCGGTGGAGCTCGTTAGTCGTCGAGATATAGACGGCGTCGACGTCCTTCGATTCCACAAGTTCGCTGAGGCTTGTCGTTGCGCGCGCGATACCGTGTTTCCTAGCGTACGCCGCGGCCCGCTCTGCGTTCGCACTCATGACAGCGACCGCTTCGCCGCCGTTGGCGCGGAAAGCTTCGATCATGAATTCTGCGGCGATCGTGCTCGCCCCGATCAGGCCCCAGCGGAGTTTGGTCATCAATGGGCTCCCACGTGACTGGAATTGAGCGTGCCGCACGAAGCGCGGACAATGAGAGTTGTCGGGCAGGCGATGGTTTCGGGTTCGAAATCGCCGCTCGCAAGCTGACGCATTAGGAGTTGGGTGGCGCGAATCCCGAGATTGCGGCCGTTGACCGCCACGGTGGTTAGCGCCGGAAGCGTGTGACGCGCCTCTTCAATGTCGTCGAAACCGATAACCGCGAAATCGACTCCAACCGAAACGCCTGCCGCCGTCAGCGCTCGAACGAGCCCGATCGCGACCACGTCGTTGAAACAAAGGGCCGCGGTCGCAGGCTCGTGGAGCTTCAGCAGCTGCGGCGCTGCCGCTCCGCCGCCGGAGTAGTTGGTTGTCGTGTCGATGACCAACGAGCCGTCGAAGCGAATTCCGGCATCTTCAAGCGCAAGCCGGTAACCGGCGAGACGTTCCTCGCGAACGAGCATCGACGCAAGTCCGCCGATGAAGGCGATCCGCGTGTGTCCGTTTGCGACCAGATGCGCGGTGGCTTTCCGCGCGCCATCCTTATTCTCTGGGGCGACAAACGACGCCTTGAGGCCCGGCAGCCGTCGCATCACCAATACGACCGGCAGACCTGCGAGGAGGGATTTCAACTCCCTCGCCGAAGTCCCGACGGCCGGCGCAAGAACGAGACCCGCGGCGCCGTGTTCGCGCATCGACCGGATCACTTCTTGCTGGCGAACGGGGTCTTCGGCAGTGTTGGCTAGAAATGGAATGTAAGAGCCGCCCTGACAGGCTTGCTCGATTCCGATCGCCAATTCGACATAGAAAGGGTTCGACAGATCGTTGATGACCATGCCGAGCAGACCCGACTGGGCGCCGCGCAAGGTCGCCGCGCCGCGATGATAGATGTAGCCGAGCTGCGCCATCGCGTCCGTGACGCGCTCCCGGGTCGACTCGGCGACGAGCGAGCTGCCGCCGAGAACAAGCGACACCGTCGACTTGGAAACGCCCGCCCGGCGCGCCACGTCGATGATAGTTGCTCGATCTTCACGGGCTTCGACCTGCTTACGCGCCTTGTCGTCCATCCCTATCGAATTCCATTTTGGAACGTTCCAGCCATCCTAACACAGTAGGCCGACGGTGCTTTTGATGAAATCTCTCAGAAAACCGTTCGACGATCAACCCCCTTATTGGACCAATTGGAACGTGCTAAGTGCTTTTTCTAAGAGGTTTTGATGAGCGACGCACCCCACCCATACCCGCGAGGAATAATCGATGTCGTAGCGATCCGGCGCCGCGGCGATCGCCGCCATGCCCGCCAACACCGCGTCAGAATGGATAACGAGGCGGGTGGGAATCTGCCGCGCCAGCGCGTCGACCGGCGCCTTGGCTTCAAAGACCTTCCGAAACACCCCATCGTCCAGGAAATCTAAGATCCTCGGCAGGATGCCGCCGGACAGCGTCACCCCGCCCGTCGCCACAAAGCTCACCGCCATATCGCCAGCGAAGCGGGCTACGATCCGCCAATAGAGCTTCAGGGTCATCGCCGCCTCGCCGTCACGATCGGCAAGCGCCGCCGCCGTCAGCTGCTGCGGTCCGAGCCGCTGATCAGGCTCGCCCTTCGCTATCATCCGCGCCCGATGGAGGCGTGCGAGCCCCGCGCCGCAGAGCACATCGTGGCTGGTAAAGCGGCCGTGCGGTCGCTCCAAGTGCGGCCAGAGCGCGAACTCCTCCTCCGTTACGGGACCGAAGTCGGCATGGCACGCCTCCGACGATACCGGCGCGAAGCGACCGTCTCGCTCGACCAGCGCCGCGACGCCTACGCCCGTGCCAGGCCCGAGGATCACCTGCGGGCCCTTTCCGTCGAAGACGAGCGGACCAATCGGGCGCGTCCAGTCGGTCTCGATGACCGGCAACGACAGGGCCTCCGCCTCGAAATCGTTGAGCAAGAGCCCCTGTGCGAGGCCCGCTCGGCGCGCCGCTTCCGGCCCGTCCATCAGCCAGGAGTTGTTAGTGAGCTTGAGCCGGCGCCCGACGACCGGCCCCGCGCCGCAGACGATCATCGAGCGGGGTCGAGCGCCCACTTCTCGTACGGCCGCCTCGATCGCCTCGGGCAGGCCGGGATAGTCGTTGGTGATGAGGTGGGCGATCGGCCCGAGCGGCGCGCCGGGCTCTGGCGAAAGTGCGAAACGGACATTGGTCCCGCCCGTATCGCAGACGAGGACCGGAAATGGAAAGGTGAAGACGCTCATGGCGGCCCATAAAGGTTTGACGAAGCTCTTTTGGAGCATGTCAATCTTGTATGGGCGCTACGGTAGCGTGCAGCGACCAGGGCAAATTAGCCGCGTTTGCCAGAAATTGATACTAATGTGGCGGCTCGCTCGCTCGTGGGGCGTCTCGGCACTGCCGACACGGCGGCCCGATCGAGGATTGAAGAACTGGCCGGTCAGTCGCGCGCAATCGGGCGCCACTAGACGCGGGGCCCGCAGTTCTCGCAGCAATTGGGCCGATAAGGCACTTCCGAGTAATCGAAAGTCTCGCCTCAGCAACGCCGTGGTGGCGGCCTGCCGGCTCCCGGGGCGCACGACTTCGACCATCCATTCATCAAGGCCAAGAATCCGCCCTCTCAGCTGGAAGCAGCGCCCAAGGTCGGGGTGATCAGTCGGCCGTGTCGTAGATCGCGCCGGTGAGGAAATCGGGCCAATCCCGCTCGAAAAACGGCTGCGCGCCGTGATCGAGGCGGCGCACCGGTCGTGCAACGCAATCGAATGTTCCATCTTGCAAGCGGACGTGTATTTGTTCGCCGCGGTCTTCCGGCCGGTCGGAAACGAACCGGAAATCTTCGAGAGGACCGGCGCGAGCCTCAGGCGTACAATCTCCGTACGGAGCGCACAGCGCCCGCGCGCCGCGGCTACCTCCGCCGTGCTCGACATAGAATGCCAGGGCCGTAAGAACGGCCTCGGAGAGAAGCGCGGTCTGCTGCCATTGCAACGCGCGCAAGGCTCCGATGGCCCCGTCATAGGCAACGCCGTGCTGTCGGATCGACTCGTTCAGCACTCGGGCCGCGTCTAAAGCCGAACGTACGTCGCTCGCGTTGCAAAGGATGCCGGCGTAATCGCTCATGCGGGCCTGAACGTCGCTTCGGACGGCTCCGATGGTTAGACGGCTATCGCGCTTGAGGACGCGGAACACCCGATCAACCGCGCCGACCAAGAGCTCGACATCGAAAGGAGTGGCCGAACGGGACTTGCGCCTCGCTGCGATATGCTCGGCGCAGCGCATTCCCAAAACCTGTCCTGCGTTGAGCGCCGCGCCGCCGGGCCGCGTCACGCCATGCGTCCCCGCCGCCTCGCCGATCGCATAGCAGCCGGCGATATTTGTCGCGCCCCACGTGTCGACCGCAAGGCCCCCGTTCATGTGCTGGTTGTTGACCGCGAATTCGAGGGGGTCGCGCGCGATGTCGTATTTGTAGCGCTTGTAGAGCTCGATCGAGAGCGGGTTCATCTTACTGAGTCGGTCCAGTGGCTTCTCAAGCAGGGCTCCGGCGTTCTCAAGGTAGGACTGAACGTCCGTGTCCAGCCGGTCGAAATCAAAATCGGCGTCTCCCGGCACGGCGACCGGGTTGCGGTTGAAATCCATGTAGACCTTTCGGCCGGCTTGGCTTTCGCGAAACACAGCGAGGTCAAACAGGCTCGATCCAAAGTCGAGCATGCGCGTCGCGTGGAAAGGCCACTGATAACCCTTGCGAAAAATATTCGACGCCAACTCCTGTGTCGTCCGGTAGTAGTCGGCGAGAAAATTGCGCTCGTTGCCTTGCAGGTCGCGCGAAAAGACATAGGGCATGCTCTGCACGTAGGTGCCAGAGAGGTTCCAGGGGAAATTCTCGCGCGGCGTGCCGATGCCGAACTGGCTCTCGGTGAGGTTCACGGCGGCGAGCCCCGCCTCGAGCGCAAGTCCAAGAGAGCCGAAGCAATGGCGGGGATAGACGCTGTCACGGTAGAGTTCGCCGGGTCCTCCCGTCGCAATTACGAGCGAGTCGCACAGGAAAACAGTCAGTCCAAGAGGATTGTCGGCGGTCCGCCGCCCTGGCCTCATCGCGAGGATTCCCAGCGAGCGCTGCGGCGGACCGACCTCGACCAGCAGCCTGACGCCCGTCGCGTTGTTGAAGATAGGGATGTTGAGGCGGATCGCTTCCCTGGCCAGCGCCTGAACCATCAATCGCGACGTGCGCGGTCCGCAACTCGTCGCTCGCCCGACCTCATCGTGGTCCGTCTGGTATCGCAGTACGCCGCCGAGCCGGTCCTGCGGAATCGGCAGACCCATGAACTGCAGCGAGGCGAGCGCGCGCGCAGAACCGACAGCCTCCACATAAGCCGTGTCCTCGTCCATGGCGCCCCCTGCGCCGAGCGCTTGGGCCATCGCCAGGAAGTCGTCGCCCCGCCCGGCGCAATTGGCGCTATGGAGGGTTTGTTTGTCGGAACCAGAGCACGCCGACGTTCCGCCGAAGGCGCTCTGACTTGCGACGACGGTATCGACGTCGCGCCGCTTCAGTTCGACCGCCGCCCTCAACCCCGCGGCGCCGCTGCCGAGAACCAACGCCTCGCAACGATAGACCGGCATTGAGAAGCCTCGCGCCGCCACCATCTCTTTCGGCGGTCTCTCCGCCGCAAGTCGCGGCATCGCCACGTCGGTAAGGCGGTCGAGGATGATCTGGGGGATCGCGCTCAATGGTTTCCTTCCGTGAATTCAGTGTTGACGCCCCAACCATCTTGGTGAATGGGCGCGACTTATACCAGAGAGTATGGGGATTGACCGATCTGCGGATGAGGATGCGCCAAGCTCCGCGAGCGCCCGTCAACTTTTGACGTCACTAGTTTTGCGGCCGCGGCTGGAGCGCCTGCCTAGGTCGGGCGAGCCGCGCACTCACATCGCGGCTCCTTCCCTGGCCAATCCCGACGTCCGGCCGGGCCGTCTGGACGCGAAATTCCGGCTGATGCCGCCGGGGAGCCTTGGTCGCAAAATCCCCGCGGCAAAATTCAGGCCGCCTGTGGCCGCAGTCGTTTTTGCGCCCGCATCTGGGCTCGATAGTCGCGAGGAGTCATCCCCTGCAATCGATTAAATTGTCGTTCAAAATTTGCAATCGTGCCGTATCCTACCTGTGACGCCACATGCGCGATCGGCATGTCTTCCGCCGATAGAAGCGCACAAGCGGCTCCAATGCGGATGCGCATGACGTAAGCCGAAACCGTCATGTGAACATGATCTCGGAAAAGCCTGTGCAATCCGGATCGGCTCAGAGCTGCCTCACTTGCTAGTCTGTCGACTGTAATATCATGGTTGTAGTTTATATGAATATACTCTAATACGCGATCAATCCTCGATCGATCAACCACCGACCACGAGGGAACGACTGCGTGGCTTGCTAGCGGTCGGGTATCCTGATCCTTTGACAGCAAAGTCAGGGCATTTAGAACGGCCAACAATCTTTCGTCCGGCGCCGTCAAAGCAAAAATGGTTTCGAGTATTGGCCGTACGCGTGCGGAAATCTGGTCGGAAAAGACAAGTCCAGTGCGAGCTCGCGTAAATAGTTGACCAATGGGGCGCAGCTCTACGTTAGCGTCTGCAAGGCTCTGCACCCACTCCGGCCGAAACCACAGCACAAAGACAGTATGCGGCCCATCACGATACTTCGATACTGAGTGCCACGTATGGGCGAGGTTGGGACCAACCAAAACGAGATCCCCATCCTCATAGCTACCCACGTGATCGCCGACGAAACGTTGCCCGTATGAATTGACAGTAAGTGTCAGCTCAAACTCCGGGTGGTGGTGCCACTGAAAGGGGATTCCCGCGTCGAGCCGCCGGTGAAGCATGCTCCAGGAAGCATCCATTTTCCGAGGAACTCTTTCTAAGAATGGCTTCATTGTGCGCCCGATTCAAGCCGATTTGACATAATGGTATGACTTTGCGATCTTGTCAGTCAACTTTTCCTCGGTTCACGCGGACCCGGCCCGACTCCAACGGGGCCCCTCGGAATCTCCACTCAGCCTCGCCGCGCCAATGCGAACGGGCGGCCGCATTGCCACCTTTCGCTGCGAATTCGCCGCTTTGACCGGCGGCGTTGTCGCATCAGCCCGCCAGGGCCGATCAGAATTCCTCGTAATGAACCGGGTCCTGGCCGCGCAGGCGACCGTCTGGGCGGGCCAACGCCGCCACCGCATCCATGTCCTCGGCCGAGAGCGCGAAATCGAACAAGGCGAGGTTCTCGATCTGGCGTTCCAGCGATGTCGCCTTGGGCAGGGGCACGACACCGAGCTGAATGTGCCAGCGTAGGATTGTCTGGGCGACCGTGCGGCCGAGCCGGGCGGCGATGCCGACGATCGTCTCCTCACGAAACAGCGCATTCGCCCGCATGAACGGGCTCCAAGCCTGGGTTAGGACGCCACGCTCCCGATCGGCCCTCCGCTGTTCCGCCTGCGGGAAATAGGGGTGGAGCTCGATCTGATTGACGCTCGGCGTGACGCCGGTTTCGGCGATGAGCCGATCGAGATGCTCGGGTAGAAAGTTGGAAACGCCGATCGAACGCGTCAGGCCTCGCTTGCGGCATTCGATCAGCGCTCGCCACGCCTCAACGTAGAGGCCCCGGTTCGGGTTGGGCCAATGGATGAGGTAAAGGTCGAAATAGTCGAGGCCGGCTCGGTGCAGCGATTCCTCGACGGCGGTAATTGCGTCGATGTACCGGTGGCTTCTGCCTGGCAGCTTGGAGACGACGCGTAACTCGGCGCGCGCGACGCCCGACCGGCGAACGGCCTCGCCGACCGCGCCTTCGTTGTTGTAATTGAACGCCGTGTCGAGCAGGCGATAGCCGTTGCGGATCGCGCTGACCATCGCTTCGACGCCGGTCTCGCCGTTGAGCTTGTATGTGCCGAAGCCGACGGCCGGCAAGGTCAGAGCGTCATTGAGCGCTAAGGTCGGAATCGCGCTCAAATTCGCTCTCCTAGGATGCCATCGATGACAGCTCGCCGATCATCCGCGTAGGCGTAGACGGCTGACTCGCGGGGTTCTAGCTAAGCCGGCGGTTGAAGTCGACCTTGAGAGCGCCGTCGCAGTCGCGACTCCCGACCAGGAATTTTACGCTCTCATCACACGAACGAGGTCTCCCGCGGTTGCGTGGGCGGCCGAGTTCACGCCGTCGAGACGCCGCAAGAGCGACCAAGTTGCCACATTAGTATCAATTTTTGCCAAACCCGGCCAACTCACCGTAGGGGCGACGCGCTATCTTAATCGAAGAAGAAGGTTGGGATGCTCAATACAAGAGCAATCACACTGAGATCAGATCACGCGTTCGATGCATGACACGACCAACGCTAACTATGTTTTCGACGAGGACCGTCTATCGGGAGCGGTCTTTAACGTACAACGCTACTCGACCCACGACGACTCCGGGATTCGAACAGTCGTGTTTCTAAAAGAATGCCCTCTAACTTGTCGATGGTGCCAGAATCCTGAAAGTCAGCAGCATTGCAGCGAGCCGCTCTTCAATTCTGAACAGTGCATGGCTTGCCGCCTCTGTCAGCAACGCCACCCCGAGCAGGTCGAAGAGGGAAAGAAGCAACTCAGATTTCATCGGCGTTTAATGTCGGCGGAAATCATCGCCGACCTAGCGGACGCTTGCCCGACGAAGGCGATCGCCGCATGCGGCGAGACGCGAAGCGTCAAAGACGTCGTGGACATTGTTTGTCGAGATTTGCCGTATTACCGGCGAAGCGGTGGAGGGCTCACCCTCTCCGGCGGCGAGCCCTTTGCGCAGCCGAAGTTTACCGGATCAATCCTGAAGTGCGCTAACGCTCTCGGCATACATACAGCCGTCGAAACGTGCCTTTTCAGAAACTGGAAGAGCATTTCCAAGAGCCTTCCGTTCCTCGATCTCGTCCTCGCCGACATCAAACATGTCGATGCGGACAAGTTCCATCTATGGACGGGCGGCCATGTTGACGTCGTGCTTGACAACTTCAGACGGCTCGCGGCTTCCGGCGTGGAAACCATCGCGCGTGTGCCCTTGATCCCGGAATTCAACGCCGACCGGGACTCAATCAAGGGCATCGTCGATTTCATAGCCGAATGCAGTCCGGTCAAACAGGTTGACTTTCTCGCATACCATACGCTCGGAAAGAATAAATACTCACTGTCGGGCAGACCATACAACTGCGGCGATGCGCCCCTTCGAGACCCGGTCTTGTTGCAATTTGCTCAGGACTACGCGGCCAGCAAAGGGCTCAACACCGTTATAGGAGGATGAACGATGTCAGGACCGGATGTAGCCGCCCTAGCCAACCGCATCGCGGAGCACAAGCGCGTCCTCGTGAATATCGTGAAGCCCGCCGTCTGCGCCGAACGGGCGGAACACTACACCGGAGCCTATCGACTGCACCTCGATAAGCCCATTGTCGTTCGTCGGGCGTTGGCGCTCGCGCTGCATCTCGCGCAGAAAACGATTTGGATCAAGAATGACGAACTGATTGTCGGGAATCAGGCCTCGCAGCTCAGGGCGGCCCCAATTTTCCCTGAGTACACGGTCACGTGGATCGAGCAGGAGATCGACGGATTGGCCGATCGGCCGGACGGCGGCTTTACCGTTGCCGCCGAGACCAAGCGAGCGATCCACGAGATTTGTCCGTTTTGGCACGGCCAGACGGTGCACGACCGTAGCTATGGTCTGTTCACCGATGAACATAAGCGGATACTCGCCAGCGCCCTAATGAAGATCGAGGGGAATATGAATGCTGGCGACGGCCACCTCGCCGTCGGCTATGAGAAGGCGCTCCAACTGGGGCTTGACGGCGTCAAGTCCCTCGTCGCCGAGCGACGCCATGAGGTCGACCTTGCCGACTGGCAGGGACTCAAGGCCGACCAATTCCTCAAGGCCGTAGCCGTCACGCTAGACGCCGTTTCGGCTTATATCGAGCGCTACGCCAGCCTGGCGGCCGAGATGGCGGCCGCCGAGCCGCGGCAGTGGCGCCGAGATGAACTCAATCAGATCGCTGCAAATTGCGGGCTGATTGCTCACGAATCTCCGCGGACGTTCTGGCAAGCACTGCAGCTGAGCTACTTCTTGCAACTCATCTTGCAGATTGAATCGAACGGACACTCCGTGTCGTTCGGTCGGCTGGATCAGTTCCTCTATCCCTGGTACCAGCGTGACGTCGAGGAGACGCAGGAGCTAACCAACTTCCAGGCGATCGAACTCCTGCAGTCGTGCTGGCTCAAGCTGCTTGAGATCAACAAGATCCGTTCGGGCAGTCACTCCAAGGCCTCCGCTGGCGGTCCCTTGTATCAGAACGTCACAATTGGCGGACAGAAGCTGGTTGCAGGCAAGCCTGTCGACGCTGTGAATTCCCTTTCCTACGCCGTCTTGGAATCTTGCAAGCAGCTTCGGTCGACTCAGCCGAATCTGTCCGTTCGCTTCCACTCTGGACTGACGGACGATTTTCTCCAGGCATGTATCGGGGTCATTCGTTGCGGCTTCGGGATGCCGGCCTTTAACAACGATGAGATCGTCATACCGCAGTTCATCGCCCTGGGCGTAAAGCCGGAGGATGCCTACAACTACTCCGCAATCGGATGCATCGAAACTGCAGTCCCCGGAAAATGGGGATATCGCTGCACCGGCATGAGCTTTATGAACTTCGCTCGCATCATGCTGCTGGCGTTGGAAGGCGGCAAGGATCTCAATACGGGCGAAGTGTTCGTTCCACATGCGAAGGCGCTCAGCAAGGACAACTTCGATTCCTTCGATGAAGTGATGAGCGCGTGGGACACTCAGGTTCGCTATTTCACTCGAAAATCAATCGAGATTGAGACGGTTGTCGACACTGCTCTTGAGGACAATGTTCCCGATATTCTTTGCTCGGCTTTGGTCGACGACTGCATCGAACGTGGTAAGACCCTCAAAGAAGGCGGCGCCGTCTATGACTGGGTGTCTGGTCTACAGGTTGGAATAGCAAATCTCGGCAACGGTTTGGCTGCTATCAGAGAACTGGTTTTTGAAAAGGGCAAGATCAAGCAATCTGAGCTCGCGAGCGCGCTTGTGAGCAATTTTGCCGGAATGGAGGGTGAGGTTCTCCGGCAGAGACTAGTCAACGAGGCGCCAAAATTCGGCAATGACATTGATGCAGTCGATGAATTGATAGGCGCTGCCTACGGCAGCTACATCGATGAGCTAAGCCGCCTCCACAACACTCGATTTGGGCGCGGTCCGATCGGCGGCGCATACTACGCGGGAACGTCGTCCATATCTGCCAACGTTCCATACGGCGCAGAGACTGCTGCTACGCCGGACGGTCGCAAGGCCCACACCCCTCTTGCCGAAGGTTCGAGTCCGTCAGCCGGAACAGACGTGAATGGCCCGACGGCTGTTTTCAATTCGGTTGCCAAACTCCCAACAGCCAAGATCCTCGGCGGTGTGCTCCTGAACCAGAAGCTCAATCCGTCCACCATCTCGACCTCAGCTGACGCGAACAAACTTGTCGCTCTGCTGCGGACATTCTTCTCCGACCACAAAGGCTGGCATGTCCAGTACAATGTCGTTTCGAGGGATACTCTCCTAGCGGCGAAGGCGCGTCCTGAGGAACACAGGGACCTTGTAGTTCGGGTCGCCGGTTATTCAGCGTTCTTCACTTCCCTATCGTCGGAAACGCAGGACGACATCATCGCGAGAACCGAGCAAATGTTGTGATCGCGGGGATATCTTTCGTCGCTTGACCAACTCGGAAGGTTCACCGGAACGAGATTAACTCCCCGCTCCCGCTTTGGCCCTGGTCAACGATCTACCTGGACGGCGCATTTGCGCTCTCATGGGGCGCCGTTCTGTGCCTGGCACGTTTCTGCATACCGGTAGTTGCAATTCAGCTCTGGAATCTGACCCAGCGATGACCGCTCGTTTCAACGCGTTGCGACGCCGATCGGCGTTCGGACCCAGGGCCGATTGACACCATATTGCGGACGGCTCTCGCGCGAAGGGGATGCGTCTAGCTCCCAGCCCGGTCACAAGCGGTGAGACGACAGTCGGCCACCGAACCCCGCCCCCGCCTCACCCCGCTCTGGCGAGCGCGAAATCCCAATTGAGCTTCCAATATGGCGTGGAGAAGCCGAGACGCTCGGCTTCCGCTTTGTCGTCGCTCACCTGGAAGTCGCCGATCAGGCTCTCCTTCACGCCGAAAACTGCGTCGGAGTCGAGATAGGGACAATCGGGCGGGAAGACGTGGGTGACGACGTCTTCGTATCCCGCGGCACGGACGATGAAATGGACATGGGCTGGGCGAATGTTGCTGCGGCCCATGGCGTTGAGCATCGCGCCCACCGGCCCGTCTCCGGGGATCGGATACCAGCGCGGCTTGGCGCTGCGGAACCAGTACTCGCCATTATCGTTGGTGGTGAACACGCCGCGCAAGTTCATTTCCGGCTGAACGCCCTTTTGTTGCACGTCGTAGAAGCCGTCCTCATTGGTCTGCCAGGCGTCGACCGTCGCGCCGGCGATCGGCGCCCCCGCCGCGTTTGTGACGCGGCCGCGAACCACCATCGGCTCGCCCTTGCCGTCCAGGCAGATGTTGCGGCCGTTCTCGTAGTGCGGCGGATTGGCGACGTAGAACGGACCGAGCACCGTGTTCTCCGTCGCGTCGGAGTGACTGTGGTTGATCGTGTCGACCAGCATGCTGACGCCCAGCGTATCGGAGAGAAGAATGAACTCCTGCCGCCAATCACTGCACATCTGCCCTGTCTTGGTGAGGAACTGAATCGCTGTCATCCACTCGTCCTGGGTGAGGCGCACTTCTTTGACCAGCGCGTGCAAGTGACGAATGACCGCGCTCATCACCTCGCGAAGTCGCGGGTCGACGTCCGCGCCGATGCGCGCGATGACGACCTCGGCGGAAGTCTCGGCGGCAAAATAGGGATAGCGGGTTGTCTTTTGTTCGACCATTGCGCACTCCTCACCAGTCCGAGGGGCGCGAATTGCCGGCGCCCACTTCTTCGCATGCCGCCGAGATCGGCTTGCCCAGCACGCGCGACAGCGCCTGCGTCAGTTTCGCCTTCGCGTCGACCGCTGCGGTCGGATGACGATAGGCGACGAACTGATCGGGCCTCGCCAGAATGCATCCCGCCTCGCCGATCTCGCGCGCGCTCGCCCAGTCGCCAGCGTAGTCCTGATAATCGCGGCCCGGTCCGATCACATGGGCGACGATATCGAGGCCGGTCTCGGCCGAGATCTGCCGCGCCGCTTCCGCCCATGCTTCGCCGCCGATGCCGGTGAAGACCGCAAAGCGGCCTTTGCCGCTGAGGTCGAGCGTCGAGACCTCGCGGTTGTTCGCGTCGAACACCCAGACATGCGGCAGATGCGCCCCGGGCCGGGTCGAACCCTGATAATAGAGTTCACGGTCGCGCTTCCACTCGGGCTCCGGCGAGCCGTCCGGCGCAACCGCGTCGGATTGGTAGCGCTGGTTCATCTCGACGCCGTGGCAGTTGAACTCGTAAGACTTGAAGGCGATCGCCCTGCGCAGCGCCTCGCGCTGCTCGGCCGCCGCGGAATTGTTGTCGCGCAGCTTGGCCATATTGGCCTTCATCTGCTCGGGGTCCTTGGTCGACAGCAGCCCGAGCGCGTCGAAGATTGGAGCGAATTCGCCGATCGACTGGTTGGCGCGGGTGACGATCTGCTTGGCGACCGGCGCGCGTTCGGCGCTGTAGGTGTCGAGCAGCGAAGGCGCGGCCCTGCCCTTCAGCACGTAAGCCAGCTTCCAGGCGAGATTGTATGAGTCCTGGATCGACGTGTTGGAGCCGAGTCCATTGGACGGCGGATGGCGATGGACAGCGTCGCCGACGCAGAACACGCGCCCCTTGCTATGCGCAAGGGCGTACATGTTGTTGACGGTCCACACCGAGGTCGCCTTGATCTTGATCGGAATTGAGTGGTCGCCAATCAGATTGTGGGCGATCTCGGTCGCCATCTCTTCCGTCACCTTGGGCGGCGGCTGGTTGATGTCGTAGCCCCAGACGATCAGCCACTCGCGCCAGGGCCGCACCATACGCACGAGACCCATGCCGATGCCGCCGACGTCGGAGCCTGGCTGCATCACCCAGTAGAGCACGCTCGGGCGATGCGCGACGTACTTGCTGAGGTCGGCCTCGAAGACGATGTTCATCGAGCCGGCGACGCCCATCTTGCCTTCCATCGGCAGGCCGATGTCCTGCGCAACCTTGGAGCGGCCGCCGTCGGCGCCGATCACGTATTTGGCGTGGATCTTGTGTTTGACGTTGGCGACATAGTCTTTGACCTCGACGGTGACGCCGTCGACGTCCTGGACGAGACTCTGGTATTCCCAGTTGAACATCACCGTCGCGCCGCGCGAGGCCGCGGCGTCGACCAGGATCGGCTCCAGCAGGTTCTGCGGCACGTCGCAGATCGTTGTCGGGCTGGCCAGCGTGTAGTCGGCCTTGCGTTGCGGATGGGTGCCCCAGGTCAGCAGGCGACCGAGCTCCTCGCCGGCAAGCGAAGTGCAAAAGACATTGTTGCCCATGTACGGTTGCTCGGTGCGCTTTGCGTTGACCTCGTCTTCGATCCCGAGGTCGCGAAACACCTCCATTGCCCGCTGATTGGTGATGTGGGCGCGCGGCGTCCGGCAGGTCCAGTTCCATTTGGTGACGACGAGCGGCTTGACGCCGTAGGTCGCGAGCAACGTCGCGGCCGCCGCGCCGGACGGCCCTGTGCCGATGACGAGAACGTCGGTTTCGATCATGCTGTCCTCCCAATCTTCTTCTGAATTAGACCGCTTCGAGCGCCAGCGAGACGCCTTGTCCGACGCCGACGCACATGGTCGCGAGCGCGCGTTTGGCCTTGCGCAAGCCGAGTTCGAGCGCCGCCGTGCCGACCAGTCGCGCGCCCGAGGCGCCGAGCGGATGGCCGAACGCAATGGCGCCGCCATTCGGGTTGACCTGCGGCGCATCGTCGGCGACGCCAAGGTCGCGCAACACGGCCAGGACCTGAGCGGCGAAGGCTTCGTTGAGCTCGATAACGTCGAAGTCAGCGGGCTCGAGGCCGAGCCGCGCGCACAACCGACGCGTCGCCGGCGCTGGGCCGAATCCCATGATCCGCGGCTCGACTCCCGCCGTCGCGCCGCCGACGACGCGCGCGATCGGCGTGAGGCCGTGCCGCTGCAGCGCCGGCTCGGAGGCGATCAGCAGCGCCGCCGCGCCATCATTGACGCCGGACGCGTTGCCCGCCGTCACGCTGCCGCCGCTGCGGAACGGCGTCGGCAATCTTGCCAGCGCCTCAAGCGTCGTATCAGCGCGCGGATGCTCGTCTTTGTCGACGACGGCGGAACTGTTCTTGCGACCCGCAATCGTGACCGGCGCGATCTCCTTCGCCAGTCGCCCGCTGTTCTGCGCCACGACGGCGCGCTGATGCGAGCGCAACGCGAATGCGTCCTGGTCAGCGCGCGAGACGCCGAACAGCTCGGCGACATTCTCCGCCGTCTCGGGCATCGAATCGACGCCATAGCGCTTCTCCATGAACGGATTGACCATTCGCCAACCGATCGTCGTGTCGTAGATCTCGGCGTTGCGCGAGAAGGCCGCTTCGGCCTTCGGCACGACGAAGGGCGCGCGGCTCATCGATTCGACGCCGCCAGCAATGACCAGATCGGCCTCGCCGACGCGAATCTGCCGCGCCGCGACGGAAACAGCGTCGAGTCCCGAGCCGCACAGGCGGTTGACCGTCACGCCCGGCGTGGTCGGCGGCAAGCCGGCGAGCAGCGCCGCCATTCGCGCGACATTGCGATTGTCCTCGCCAGCCTGATTGGCGCAGCCGTAGACAACCTCCTCAATCAGCGCGGGATCAAGCGCGGGGTGGCGCGCCAACAGCGCCTTCAGTGGCGCGGCGGCGAGATCGTCGGCGCGGATCGTCGCCAGCGCGCCGCCGAAGCGGCCAAACGGCGTCCGGACATATTCGACAATGAAGGCTTCGCTCATGGTTTGTCGCCCCGCTCGCGCACAACCAGCCGCCGCTGAACAGGGAACAGCCGCCAGCCCAGCTTCTCGCTGAGCGCCCCCCACAGGCCCGCCGGAAAGAGCAGCATCGTCGCGATGGCGAGCGCGCCGAGCGCCATCAAGTAGGAGGGGCCGAAATCGGCCAGCCAATTGCGCATTTCGTAGAACACCAGCGCGCCGACAATCGGTCCCTCGATCGTACCGATCCCACCAATCACGACAACGAACAGAACGTAGGCGGTGAAGTCGATCACACTGAACGCGGCGTCGGGCGAAACGCGCGCCGTCTCGAAGAACATCAGCGCGCCAACAAGGCTCGCGCCGAAGCCGGCGACGACATAGACCCATAACTTCGCGCGCGCTTGGTCGACGCCGATCGAGCTGGCGGCCGCCTCGTTGTCGCGGATCGCGGCGAGCGCCAGCCCCTGGCGCGAGCGCAAGACCTGATAGACCAGCACAACCGTGCCGACGGCGACGACGACCGCGAGCCAATAAGCGAGCCGATCGCGGGCGGCGGAAGCGCGCAGGCCCTCGAACGCCGCCAGCCCTTTGACCGACCATGCGTCGTTGGTCACCGAGGTCGGCAGCGACGCGCCGGTGCCGCCGCCAAGACTCTTCACTTGGGCGAAGACGAGTCGGAACACCTCGGCGAGCACCCAGGTGCCAACCCCGAGATAGGGTCCGCTGAGGCGGAAGATCAGCCTCGCCGCCGGAATGGCGACGAGACCGCCGATCGCGCCAGCCACGACAATCGCGACAATCGGGTCGAGCCCGGCAAAAGCGGTGAGCGCGAACAGCATATAGCCGCCGAGCCCGACATAGGCCTGCTGTCCAATCGACAGAATGCCGGCGTAGCCGGCGAGCAGGTTCCAGTACTGCGCCAGCGCAATCAGCGTGAGGACGAAAAACAGGTCCTTCAGCGTCCCACGAGATACGAATGACGGAGCGGCGATCAGCGCGGCGACGACGACGACAGCGAGGGCCGCTGTCACGAACGAGGCGCGCGTCGCCGTCGCGACGCGAAATCGCGGCGTGACGGCCGCCGAAGCGGTCGCGGACGAAGACAGTGAGACGCCGGTGGCCATCGATCGCGTCCCCATCAACCGACGCCCCGGGCGAAAAGGCCGCGCGGCCGCAGCACCAGGACAGCAAGGAAGACGAGATGACCCGAAAGCAACTGCCACTCGGGATTGATCTCGGCGCCGATTGTCTGGGCGAGGCCGAGCAACACGCCGCCGGCGAGCGTGCCCCACAACGAGCCGAGCCCGCCGATGATCACCGCTTCGAAGGCGAAGATCAGCCGCGCCGGGCCGATCGACGGATCGAAATTGGCGCGGACGCCGAGAAAGACGGCGGCGATCGCTCCGACGGCGAGCGCCAGGCCCATCGCCGTCGCGAAGACGCGCTTGTTGTCGACGCCCATCAATTGGGCGATCGCCGGATCGTCGGAAACGGCGCGGAAGGCCCGGCCCATCGCCGTGCGGTAGAAGATCTGGTTCAGCGCGACGATGACCACGATCGCCGTGGCGAGCGTCATCAACGGCACGACGCCAATCGCCAGCCCGGGCGCCAGCGAGATCGAGGCGCTTTCCAGCCCGCCGGCGGAGAGCCGACGGCTATCGGCGGAAAACGCCGCGAGCAGGCCGTTCTGGGTGAGGATCGACAGGCCGAAGGTGACGAGCAGCGGCGGCAGAATGTCTTTGCCGACGACGCGGTTGAGCAGGACGAACTGCAGTCCGTAACCGATCGCGAACATCGCCGGAACGGCGATCAGCAGCGCAACGCCAAGCCCGACGCCGAGCGCCTTCGCGATGGCGAAAATCAGGAACGCCGCGAACACAATCATATCGCCGTGAGCGAGATTGACGACCCGCATCACGCCGAAGATCAGCGACAGACCCGCTGCAAACAGCGCGTAAAGCCCGCCGAGCAGAACACCCTGCAACACGGTGTCGACGGCGACGATCATCGGCCGGCCTCAATGCCCAAAATAGGCCTCCTGAATCGCCTCGCGCGTCAGTTCCTGAGGTTTGCCCGAGAGCGTGACCCGGCCCTCCTGCAGACAGTAAACGCGGTTCGCGACCGCGAGCGCCTGGACGATATCCTGTTCGACGACAATCACTGCGCAGCCGGACGTCTTGATCTTCGGCAGCGCGGCGTAGAGATCCTTGATGACGATCGGCGCAAGACCGAGCGAGATTTCGTCGCACAGCAGGACGCGCGGGTTGGACATCAACGCCCGGCCGATCGCGACCATCTGCTGCTGACCGCCCGACAGCGCCCCACTCGGCGCCAGGCGTCGCTCCCGCAGAACCGGAAAGAGGCCGTAGACGGTCTCGAGCGTCCAGGGACCGGCGCCCTTCCGATAATCGCCGCCGATGCGCAGATTTTCTTCGACAGTCAGCGAGGGAAACAGCCGCCGCCCTTCCGGCGCCAGCGCGACGCCGCGCTTGAGAATCTGCGCCGGCGAAAGCCCGCCGATCGCCTCGCCGGCGAAGCGCACCGCCTCGCGCGCCGCGGGAATGAGGCCGGTCAAGGTCTTCAGCAGCGTCGATTTGCCGGCGCCGTTGGCGCCGATGATGGCGATGGTCTCGCCCGCTTCGAACGCGACGTCGACGCCGTAGAGCGCCTGAAAGTCGCCGTAGAAGGCGGTGAGGCCGGCGGTCGCGAGTAGGCTCATACTGGCGACCCCAGATAGATCGCGCGCACGTCCTCGGAATTCATAACGGCCTGCGGCTCGCCCTCGGCGATCTTGCGACCGAAGTTGAGCACCACGAGTCGCGTCACGACCGCCAGCAGCGCGTGAACGATGTGCTCGATCCAGATCAGCGTGACGCCGCTGGCGTTGATCACGCCGATCGTCTCGACCAGATCGCGGCATTCGCCCTCGGTCAGTCCTCCGGCGATCTCGTCGAGCAGCAGCAGACGCGGCCGCACCGCCAGCGCGCGCGCCATCTCCAACCGCTTGCGGTCGAGCAGGGTGAGCGAACCGGCGAGATGGTTGGCCTTCGCCAGCAGGCGGGTCTTCTCCAACGCCTCGCCGCAATGGTCGACGACGTCGCGCTCGCGCTTGCCCTGCCCGAAGCAGGCCGCCGTCAGCACGTTCTCAAACACGGTCAATTTCTCGAACGGAAGGGGCACCTGGTGCGAGCGACCGATTCCGGCGCGGCAGCGCGCCGCCTGACCGAGATCGGTCACATCCCTCCCCTCGAGCCAAATGCGCCCTGAGGCAGGCTGCAGCGCGCCGGCGATCAGGCCGAACAGCGTCGTCTTTCCCGCGCCGTTGGGCCCGATGACGCCGAGCGCTTCGCCCGCCCGCACTTCAAGCGAAATATCGTCGGCGACGCGCAGGGCGCCGAACGACTTCTCCAGCCGATCAAGCTCGAGGACGATCATCGGCCCGCCGCCCGCGCTGGTCGAGCGAGCTGCGTCACGCACGGCGGCGTGGCCGTGCGGACACTCTCGAAGATGGCGGGTCGATTGCAGATCATCGCATGCGCCTCAGGCGATCGCCTCCAGCTTGCCCGCTGTCGGAATCGCCGGGGCCGTCTGGTTGTCGACCACGACGATCTCGTACTTGCCGCTGTCGCGCAGTCGCCACTGGCCGCCGACGAGCGGCGTCTTGGCGATGTTCTTCTGCGCGAAAGGCGGCAGCGCGGGATTGCCGAAGGCGATCTTGCCGACGATCGTTTCGAGGTTGGCCTTGCCGATCGCCTCGACGTTGGCCTTCGCGTCGCCGGCGTCGGCGGAGCGCTTGAGCGAATCGACGGCGAGCTCGAACAGGGCGTGAGCGAAGCCGATCTGCTGCGTCCACCCCTTGCCGCTTGCCTGTTCATATGCCTTGGCGAGATCGCCGGCCGAGGCGCCGGTCAGCGAGGACTTGAAGGGATGCGTCGGCGTCCACCACACTTCGGACGACAGATTGGCGCCGGACTTGCCGAGCGCCGCCAACGCGACCGGAAAGAGAAGCGCCTTGCCGACCGACGCGATCTTTGGCTTGAAACCCTTTTGGCTGGCCTGGTTCCAGAAGGTGGTGAAGTCCGGCGGAATGACCACGCCGGTGACGATCTCGACCTCGCTCTGGCGGAACGCCGCGATCTGAGCCGAAAAGTCGTCGGTTAGGTCCTGGAAGCGGCCGGGATCGGCGAGCTTGTAGCCGAGCTTATCGAGCACCGGCGGGAAGCCGACCACTTTGTCGCCCCAGGCGTTGCCGTCGCCGTCGTTGGGGAACAGCCCGCCGACCGACTTGTTGGTCGAGAGCTGGCCCCACATGTTGGTGTAGACCGCGATGATGTCCTCGAGGCCCCAGAAGAAGTGGAATGTGCTCTCGAACGGCCTCCACGACTTCGGGTCGCCGGGGTTTTGCTGCCGGCCGATGAAGTACGGCTGCCACGGGGCGACCGTCGAGATGCACGGCACGCCCTCGATCTCGCACTGGGTCGAAACGGGATTGGTCGTTTCCGGCGTCGAGGCGACGAGCATCATCGCGACTTCGTCTTTGACGATCAGCTCCTTGGCGACTTCCGCGGCGCGATTGGGATTGGATTGGCTGTCCTTGACGACCACCTCCACCTCGACGCTCTTGCCGCCGAGCTTGAGCCCGCCCTTCACCGTTTCGAGAAAGCTCTTGACGATGAAGTCGTCCGGTTCGCCGAATGCGGCCAGGGGCCCCGTATGCGGGCTGACATAGCCGAACTTCAGCGGTTTGGCGGCGTGGACCGCCGGCGCGAACACGCCTGCCCCGAGGGCGACGGTCGCCGCGCCCGCGCCCTTCAGCATCGCTCTACGCGAAATCGCATGCCTCGATCTCATGTGCGCATCCTCCTGTTGGGGTTTTGGTCGTTCATCTCAGGGCGGCGAGCCGCTCCAAGCCGCTTCGATCAGGTGCGCGACCCCTTCGCGTTCGATCGGGCGCGGGTTCCAGTAGGGATTGAGGAGCGCGAGATCGACCGCACGGCCGATGTCTTCGCGCTTCATGCCGAGCTCGCCGAGCGACAGCGGCGCGCCGATGCGTTTGGCCAGCTCCCACAGACCGCGCGGCGCGTCCGCGACGCCCAGCGCCCGCGCCAAGCGCACCATCGCTTCCGGCGCGGCGGGCGCGTTGTAGGCGGCCGCATGCGGCAGAACGACAGCGTGGGTCTCGGCATGCGGCAGGTCGAACGACCCGCCGAGCACATGGCAGAGCTTGTGGTGCAGCGCCATGCCGACCGCGCCGAGGCACGAGCCACAGAGCCAAGCGCCATAGAGCGCGTCCGAACGCGCCTCGCGGTCGATGGCGTCGGCGGCGATGCACGGCAGCGCCGATGCGAACGCGCGCACGCCCTCCTCCGCCATCAGGGAAACGATTGGATCGCCGTCGCGCGCGTAGAGCGCCTCCATCGCGTGGGCGATGGCGTTGAGGCCGGAGGTCGCGGACAGAACGCGCGGAAGAGTCAGCGTGAGGTCGACGTCGTAGATGACAACTTCGGGCAGGACCTTGCGATCGCGGATCGTCGTCTTCACGCCGTCCTTCGTCTCGCCGAGGATCGGCGTCATCTCCGAGCCGGCGTACGTGGTCGGCGCGACGATTTGCGGCAGATCGGTTCGCAGCGCGATCGCCTTGACGAGACCGGTTGTCGAGCCGCCGCCGACCGCGACGAGACCGTCGACGCCGCGTTCGCGCGCGACTTGCACCGCGCGCTCCGTCACGTCGACCGGCGTATGCATTTTTGCCTCGGCGAAGACGCCGGCCGATCGCGCGCCAAGCAGCGCTGCGGTCCGCTCCGCGCTTTCCTGCTGTTGCCGCGTCGCCAGCGTCAGCGCGCGCCGCAGGCCGAGTCGTTCGACCTCGCCGGGCAGCTCGGCCAACGCGCCCGCACCGAAGACGACGCGGCCCGGCAGGCTCTCGTGGACAAAGCGCCTCATGCCGCCTCATCCCCTCGCGCGTGGGCGCGCCGCGTCCTCTCGTGCAGATCGCGCAAGATCGTCAGCTCCTCGCGCGACGGCGCCGGCGTCTCCGCGACCTCGGCGGCGAAGCGCGGCGGCCAGCCGCATTGGCCGATGATCTGCTCGCGCGTGACGCCGGGATGGAGCGAGGCGACCGTCAGCTCCTTGGTCTCGGGATCTGGCTGCATCACGCAAAGATCGGTGATCACCCGCGTTGGCCCGGCGCTCGCCGCCCCGGCGCGCAAGCGCGAGTCGCCGCCCTCGCCATGGCCGAGCGAGGTGACGAACGGCAATTTCTCAACGAACGCGCGCTTGCCCATCGCCATGGTGATGAAGACCTGGCCGCAATGGACGGCGATCTCCGGCGCCCCGCCGCCGCCCGGCAGCCGCACCTTCGGGCTGTCGTAGGGGCCGACAACTGTCGTGTTGAGATTGGCGAAGCGGTCGATCTGCGCGCCGCCGAGAAAACCGACGGTAACGCGGCCGCCTTGCAGCCAATAGCGGAACATCTCCGGCACGCTGACGGTGCACAGCGCCGTGTCGCACAACTCGCCGTCGCCGATCGACAGCGGCAGCGCCTTCGGTTCGGCGCCGATCGTGCCGCTCTCGTAGATCAGCGTGACGCCAGGCGCGTGCGTCAGGCGCGCGAGATTGCAAGCGGCCGACGGCGCGCCGATGCCGACGAAGCAGACGTCGGTCGACGACAGCGCGCGCGCCGCTACGACGGTCATCATTTCGGCCGGCGTTGCAACGAGGTCGGTCACGCGGCGACCTCATCCGGCAGCCGGCGCGCATGCTCGGCGAAGACTTCAGGGCCGGCGTCGAGAACGTTGGTTTTCATCCAGTCGAGGAATGTCGCACGGTCGCGCGCGATCGCGTCCCAGGCGATGTAGAAGGCGTTGTCGCGTCGGTAGTAGCCGTGCGCGTAGCTCGGGTAAGCGCCGCCCAGCGCCACGGCAATGGAAGTCACGGTCCAGTGCGGCAGGATCACAGCGTTGGGCCCCTCGCCGCGAAAGTCTTCGACGACTTCCTCGACGGTGACGACCGAGCGCTTGGCCGCCAGCACCGCCTCCTTCTGCACGCCGACGATGCCCTTGATGAGCACGTTGCCCTCGCGGTCGGCGCGCTGCGCGTGAATGAACGTGACGTCGGGCCGGATCGCCGGCACTGTCGCGAGGCGTTCGCCGGTGTAGGGGCAATCGACGTGCCTGATCGACGGATTAACCTTCGGCAGATCGGCGCCGACATAGCCGCGCAACGTCGCGAAGGGCAGGCCCGCGGCGCCCGCCTCGAACGCGCACGCCATCGCCGCGTGCGAATGCTCGTCGATCTCCAGCGGACGGGGCCAGCCGTTCTCAACGGCGTCGCGGAACCGATGGAGCGAGCCGACGCCAGGGTTGCCGCCCCATGAGAACTTCATCTTGCGGGCGAGGCCCATGCCGATGATCTGGTCGTAGACCAGGTCGGGCGTCATGCGGATCAGCGTCAGGTCACCGATGCCCTGGCGAATTGCTTCGTGCGCGGCAGCGAAGGGAATGAGGTGGGTGAAGCCTTCCATGGCGACGCAATCGCCACGGTGGAGATTCTCGCGCACCGCATCCGCCAGCGACTGAAACCTCGCCATGAACGCTCCCCGAAATGCGCGATTATCGCACACAAGTTCTTATACCGCACATTGGGAGACAAAGGCGCGATCTTGTCAAGGGCGAATATTGAACGTAAGTTCGCTATGCGAACACAATGGAGCGCCGTGAGGATGAATGACGGTCTTGTCGGCGAGCCGCCTGCGGACGCCACGCGCAACGCGATCGCCGACCGCGAGATCCTCGGCGGGTTTCTCAAGGGGCTGTCCGTCATCGAGGCGTTCGATCGTGACCGGGAGGCGATGACGATCGCCGACGCGGCCAAAGTGACCGGCCTCGATCGCGCGACAGCGCGACGGTGTTTGCTGACGCTGGCCAGGCTCGGCTACGCCGAAGCCGACGGGCGGCGCTTCCGCTTGACCGCTCGAATCCTGCGGCTCGGTTTTGCCTATCTTTCGACGGCGCCGCTACCCCGCCTGGTGCAACCGTTTCTCGAGCGCCTATCGGAGGCGACGGGCGAATCGTGCTCGGCCTCCGTGCTCGACGGCGATGAAATCCTCTATGTCGCGCGCGCCTCGCAACGGCGCGTGCTGTCGATCAGCCTCAGCGTCGGCAGCCGACTGCCCGCCTATTGCAGTTCGATGGGTCGCGCGCTGTTGTCGGCGCTGCCTGTCACGGAAGCGCGAGCGCTGCTTGTCAGTTCGCAGCGGCGCAAATTGACTCCTGCGACCGTGACGGAACTCGGCGAACTGATCGCCATTCTCGATCGCGTGCGCGCCGCCGACTTTGCCCTCGTCGACCAAGAACTCGAGGTCGGCCTGCGCTCAATCGCCGTGCCGCTGCGCGACGGCGGCGGCAAGACGATCGGCGCCGTCAATGTCGGGCTCCACGCCGCGCGCATGTCGTGCGAGGCGATGGAACGAACCATTCTGCCGCGCTTGCGCGAAGTTCAGGCCGAGGTTGGGCGCGCTTCGTAAGGGCCGAACCAAGCCGTCGCGAGCGATTTTCGGCCAGGAGAATCAGATTCCACGACGATCCCAAATTTCGATCGTCGGAGTGGGGGCGGCCGTGCGCGAGTCACCCGATGATCGCGCGCCGCGCGTGCGCGACGCAATCCGCCTATCTGGAGCGCGACCTCGCAACCTAGCGGCGAAGCGCTCAATGCCGCAGCAGCAGGTCGTGGATCAGCAGCCCGAAAAAGGCGACGGCGAGGGAGACGGCCGCTATTCGCCACCAATCCAGCGCGCTGGGCTTGCGCCAGGGCCTGCGCTCGTCCGGCGGCTCCGCGTCGCCGCGCACGATTCCGTCCTCGAGCAGCCGGGCGAACTCGGCGGGGCTGGCCGGGCGGACTTGGGGAATGGGGCTCATCGCCTGCAGCAGGACGCGCCTCAGCCAACGCGGCGCGCGCTCTGGCATCGGCGGGGGCGGCGACGCGTCGCGTCCCGAAAATGGGTATTCGCCGCTGATCATGCGATAAAGGGTCACGGCGAGGGCGAACACTTCGGTGCGCGCGTTCGCGTTCACGCCGTCAAACAGTTCCGGCGCCATGTAGTGCGTCGAACCGCCGATTCCTTCGGCGTAGGGGCCGTCGATCGCCGGCAGATAGGCCATCCCCAGATCCAAGAGCGTCACGCCGCCATTGCTGGACAACATGACATTCTCCAGCTTGATGTCGCGATGAACGATCTGCTGGTTCAGCAGGCTTTGCGCTCCGGCGCACAACTTCAAGACGATGTCGATGTTTTCCACGATGCTCAAAGGAGGTTTGCGGGCTATGCGCTCGGCGAGGCTCTCCCCCTCGTAATAGGGCATCACCAGATAAAGGCTGGTGGCGCGGTCCGCCGGCAGGTCGATCGGCTTCGAGACCCAAGGGCTGGCGACAAGGCGCCCGACCCAAGCTTCGCGCAGAAAGCCGGAACGGAACATGCTGTCGTGCAGCATGGCGGGCAGCGGGATCTTGAGCACGACCGCGCCGCCGCTGACACGGTCGCGCGCCAGTTTCAGGACGGTCCAGCGGCTGCGGTACAAGGTGCGGAAAATCTCAAAATCGTCCCAAACGTCGCCGTCTTTCGGAGGCGGCCGCAGCGGCAGTTTCGAGAATGCGGCGGCCAGATCGTCGTAACTGACTTCCGGCAGCGACCTGACTTCGAGGAACACGGCGCCGCCGGTTCGAGCGGCGCGACAAAGCCGACGATCGGCGATCTCCTCGGCCGAGGCCGACAGGTCGCCGAGTTCTTCCCGAACGCGGCTGGCGCCTTCGCTGAGCAGAACGAAGCGGTCTCCCGGCTCGACAGGCAAATCGACATAGTCGAGGCGGATGTGTGGTTCGGCGCCGACGGCGCGGCTCGGGACATTGCGTTCGTCTTCGGCGCGTCGGACGTGCGGCATGGTCAGGCGAATCAGCTCTCCCGCTCGCCAGCGCCAGACGGCGCATAGCCCCACATGCGCGACGCCGACGCGCCGATTGGAAAGGATCGTCGCGGAGAGCGACAGCGTGCGCTGCGCACTGTCAGGCTGGGCGTACAGCCAGGCGTTCACCGCAGCCAGGGCGCGCTCGGCTGCGCGCCCGCCGCTCAGAGTCGAGGGCGCGGAGAACACGCCTTCGGCGAACTGATGCACGGCGACTTGCACGGCTTCAAGGGCTGCGCGTCCCGGGGCGTTGGCTCGGGCGACGATCGCGACCACGCCGCGGGCGGGATTGCCGAAGTCCTCGCCGCGGACGACAGCGTAAAAGTCAGCCGGTCGGCCGTCGTCGACTTTTCCCGAAGCGGTGGCCATGTAGAGAGTCCACCCGCCGCTGACCAGTTCCGAACCTTCGGCGCCGCTCATGTTTCCCGCTGTCTCTGCATTCGCCCGAGAGCGGGGCATGCCTCGGTCGCTGCGTCACAGGCTCGAAGCCCATGCCTAGCCTGCCGAAAGTTTCCTGTAGCGACACCAACTTTCTTGTCGGTGCGGCGTCATGCCACTTCTCGCCGGTTTCGATCTCGGGCCGACGACGAGAGGCCTCATGCTGGCCGAGGCCGCCCTGGAACGCAACTGTGCGACCGGCCGTCGACAGTTCGCCTCATCGAAACTGCTGTATCGTTCGGGGCTGGTGTCCACGCCCCTCAACGGGATGACATAGACTTGGCCGCCTTGGAGGCGTTGTTGGTCGGGGGGCAGCCTGCTGGGGCCAATGCGTCGGAAGCGCGTGAAAGGTTGGACCGTATTGCGCATCGTCCATATGAGCGATCTGCATCTCGAATTCGAGGCGCCGAAATATCCCGGAGCGGACTGGCTCCGCTCGGCCGCGGCGCGCAAGGCGCCGCCGGGCCATCCCTCGATCGGCCCCAATCTTCGGGGGCTGCCGGGCGCCGATCTGGTGATCCTGGCCGGCGATGTCGCGCCGGGAACCGCCTGCATCGACTATGCCGACGCGGTTGCGGCCTTCGCCGGTTGTCCGGTCGTCTTCGTCCCCGGCAATCACGATTATTATGGCCAGGACTTCCCGTCCATGCGCCGCCAGTTGCGTGAAGCGGCTTGGGCCACCGACGGGCGCGTGATCTTCCTCGACCGCGACTGGGCGCGCTTGTGGCTCGCCGGTGAGGAATTGCTCGTTCTCGGCTGCACGTTGTGGACCGATTACGCTTTGAACGGCGACGCCGATCAGGCCCGCGCCCGCGCCGCCGCGCACGTCAACGACCATCGGCGAATCAGTTTCGACGACCGATGGTTCATGCCTGAGCAGGCGCTATCCGAACATCGACAAAGCCTCGCCTGGCTGGCCGACGTCCTGCCCGCGCTGAAGCGTCCAAACACTCGGGCGAGGCGCCTGGTTGTCACCCACCACGCCCCGTGCCGACAGGCGTTGGGCGCGCTCAGCGCCGATCTCGCCCCCGCTTACGCCTCGAATTTGGAAGATCAGATTCGTCAATGGGAACCCGATTGGTGGCTGCACGGACACACCCACTACCGACATGCGACGAAGATCGGACAAACGCTAGTCGCTTCGGCGCCGCGCGGCTACGCGACCGACCGCGAAGCGATCGAGCGCTTTCGATACGATGAAATTCGCCTGTGACGTCAGCGGTCGAATCGAAACCGAAGAGCGCGGGAATATAAGTCCCGGCCCGAAGGCCGGGACCGCCGACAAAAGTCTGACCGCCTAACCAAGCTCGGACTGTTTCTTGCCCCCCTGCCAATCGTCTTTGCGTCACGCCGCTACGACGACGTCGGCGGCCAGCGCCGCCTCGACCGCGCGCTCGAAGATCTGCAGCGCCTCCGCGAGCGTCGGCTCCTCGATCGTCAGCGGCGGCAGGAACCGCACGACATTGCCGCGGGCGCCGCACGAGAGCACGATCAACCCGCGCTTCTCTGCCTCGGCGACGACGCGGTTGGCGAGCTGCGGCGACGGCGCGCGCGTCCTCGGATCCTCGACGAACTCGACCGCGGTCATCGCGCCCAGGCCCCGCACGTCGCCGAGCCGCTCCATACCCTGGCGCGCCGCGAGGCTCTTCAGCCGGCGCTGCAGACTCGCGCCGATCTTCGCCGCGCGGGCGACGAGCTGCTCCTCTTCGACGACATCGAGCACCGCGTGGGCGGCGGCGATCCCGACCGGGCTGCCGGCGTACGTGCCGCCGAGCCCGCCCGGCTGCGCTGCGGCGACGATGCGCGCCTTGCCGACCACGGCGGAGAGCGGAAAGCCGCCGGCGAGCCCTTTGGCGAGCGTCACCAGGTCGGGCCTCACCCCGGCGTGCTCGATCGCCAGCATCTTGCCGGTGCGCGCGATCCCGCTCTGGATCTCGTCGACGACGAGCACGATGCCGTGCGCATCGGCGAGCGCGCGCAGCCGCTTGAGGAAGTCGAACGGCGCGACGTTGAAGCCGCCCTCGCCTTGCACCGGCTCGACGACGATCGCCGCGACGCGCGCCGGATCGACGTCGGCGGCGAACAGCCGCTCGATTCCAGCGATCGCGTCGGCTTCGCTGATCCGCTGGTACGGCTGCGGGAAGGGCGCATGAAAGACGTCGGCCGGGAACGGGCCGAAGTTCTTCTTGTAGGGCGCGACCTTGCCGGTCAGCGCCATCGCCATGAAGGTGCGGCCGTGGAAACCGCCGGCGAACGCGACGATCGCCGGCCGTTGGGTGTAGGCGCGGGCGATTTTGACCGCGTTTTCCACCGCCTCGGCCCCGGTGGTGACGAACAGCGACAGGTTCTCTTCGCCGGTGTCGACGATCGCGTTGAGTCGCTCGGCGAGCGCGACGTAGCTTTCGTAGGGCGCGACTCCGAAGCAGATGTGGGTGAAGGCCTCGATCTACTTGGCCGCCGCCGCCATCACCTTGAGATGGCGATGGCCGGTGTTGAGCGCGCCGATGCCCGCCGTGAGGTCGATGAAGCGGCGCCCTTCGACGTCGTGGATGATCGCGTTTTCGGCGCGCGCGATGAACTTGCCCCGCGCCGCTGCCCCTGGCGCGCAGGCCGCCGCCTGGCGCCGCTGAAGTTCGGCATTGGTCGACATCTTGGTTCTCCTTGTTGGGGCGGTCGGCGGCGCGCGCCGCGCAAAATGACCCGGTCCGGCCGAAAGCCGTCCTTCCCTCCAGACCGCGCGGCGATCTCTCGGAATCGCCGCGCAATCCGGAACTCCTGTCGTCGCGCGCCCTTGCCGAAAAGCCGGCGTCCCCTTTTCGCCGGGCGCTGGAGATCCGCCCCGGCGCCGCGGCCTGTCCATGCGAAGTCCCTGCGTCGAAGCACGGCGGCGATGCGTCCGCCGCCGCAGCTTGCGTCGCTGTCTTGCTAGCTCAGCTTGACCATCACGTGGCGCGCCACCGTGTAGTCCTCGAGGGCGTAGATCGACAGATCCTTGCCGTAGCCCGACGACTTGAAGCCGCCGTGCGGCATCTCGTTGACGAGCATGAAATGGGTGTTGACCCAGGTGCATCCGTAACGGAGACGCGCCGCGGTCCGCATGCCTTTGGCGATGTCGCGCGTCCACACCGACGAGGCGAGCCCGTAATCCGAATCGTTGGCCCACGCCACGACGTCGTCGTCCTCGCCGAACCGCGTCACCGAGACCACCGGCCCGAAAACCTCGCGCCGCACGATCTCGTCGCTCTGCAGCGCGTCGGCGACCACTGTCGGCTCGTAGAAGAATCCCTTGCCCGTCGTCGCCCGCCCGCCGACCGGGATCGAAACGCGGCCCGTCTCCTGCGCGCGCTCGACGAAGGCGGCCACGCGCGTGCGCTGGCGGGCCGAGATCAGCGGGCCGAGATCGTTGAGGTCGTCGTCGGCCTGGTTGAACTTGAGCGATTTG
>Ga0181535_10000689_pt1 | contig 48561 bp, 32 predicted proteins | sample PEATcosm2014_Bin_44_FD_119774 | JGI IMG/M metagenome (GOLD analysis project Ga0181535, IMG submission 119774) | Peatland microbial communities from MTU Mesocosm Facility, Houghton, MI, USA - PEATcosm2014_Bin17_30_metaG | ecosystem: Environmental > Terrestrial > Soil > Wetlands > Peat | place... | reverse complement strand
TTATAAAAAATATTACTCTTATCCAGTCAATCCTCATGTTTATAGAAGTGCATTCTCCTCGCAGAAAGCCATGTATTGACTCTCTGGAAAATCAGGGTTAATACATATAACATAAATACTATACTCGTGATGAAAAAACTCACCGGGTACGGCTCATAAAACGAGACAAAAAGGCCAATCCACGTCGCGAATAAAGCAATAATAATAGATATCATTATACCGTGAACAGGTCGTTTTGCTAACCGTTGGGCAATTGCCGCCGGTGTCACCATTAATGCAAAAATAAGCAGGACACCAACAACCTGAACTGATATCGATGTCGCAACGGCAACAAGAAGCATAAAAACGACGCCAAGAAAAAGGGTTGGCAGCCCTTTTGCTTCTGCCACATCTTCATCAATCGATGCGAACAAAAGCGGCCTATAGACAATAGCGGTCAGAATAAGAATTATCAGACTCGCCACAAAGGTAACAATGACGTCGTTGGCGCTGATGCCGAGAATTTCTCCAAACAATATTGAGTACGCCTCTGTAGCATACCCGCTGTAGAGGCTTATGAAGAGGACGCCCAAACCGAGCATAAAAGCAAGAACGGTTCCGATCTGGACGTCGCGGGCAGCGGCACGACGGCCAAGTAGCGCGATCGTGATGCCACCCCCACTGGTAAACAGTAGAAGACCTATGATGGGGTCAACCCCAAAAAGTACGGCTCCGGCGGCTCCGGCAAACCCAACATGGGAAAGGGCATGTGCCGCAAACGATGAACGACGGAGCACTACAAAATAGCCGACAATACCAGCAATAATTGCGACAATTGTTCCGGCTTCAAAGGCATGCTGCATGAAGTCGTACTGCCACATTGTTTGGAGGTCAGTTAACAAATTAAAACTAAAAGAAATGTCAATCATATGGCACCATTTCAAGGGTAATGATGCTGGTTTTCTTCAGTGCCTATAACAGCGATCTGACCTTGGGATCCCCGCAAAACTTCGACCTGTATCCCGTATAAAGCCGATAAGGCCTCTGAGGTCAGGACTTCATCCGGCTTCCCGATCGCGACCTTACCATTAGCGATATAGATCACTTTATCGAGCACCGGCAGAAGAGGATTGATATTGTGGGCAATAAGTAAAGCCGTCACATTGCGTGACCGGACCACGTTATGGATAACCTGAACCAATTCCTGCTCACGTCGGATGTCAAGATTTGACAACGGTTCATCTAGCAATAACAGGTGGGGCTCGCTTACTAATGCTTCAGCGAGAAATACCCGCTGTAGTTCCCCTCCGGATAATCTCCCAAGAGAACGACGCGTCAGCTCTTCTGCCCCGACTGATTTCAATGCGTCATAAGCAGCATTCCGATCGTCATTAGAAAAGGGATTCAAACCCCATTTATTTCCGGAAAATCCAAGCCTTACTAATTCAAGGGATTCAAGATTCGTCTCTTCATCAATTACATGCCGCTGCGGTATGTACCCGATATGCTGGTTACCGCGTTTAGGCCAGGCATCAAATACCTTGATCGTGCCTTGCAGGGGTTGCTGCAATCCAAGCAGCAGGCGAAACAGGGTTGTTTTGCCTGACCCGTTGGGACCGATGATAGCTACAAACTCGCCATGTTCAATAGTAAAATTGGCGTCCTGCCAGACAATGTTCTCTTGATATCCTACCGTCAGGTTTTCGGCAGTAATAATAGGAGGAAAATTTTTTGTCATTGATTAATTTCCCAGCGCTTTTGCATTAAGCGCATTCTGAAGAGTGATTAATTCTGCGTTCATCCATTCCTGAAACGAGACATCGGGCGGCTGTATCGTTTCCGTTATTCCAATAACGGGAATGCCTTGTGCTGATGCCAGTTTCTTTATGTTATCCGTGAGCGGTGTAACCGTCTGCTGGTTATAGACCAGCACACTCACATTATCGCTCTGGAGCTGTGACTCAAATTGCACTACGCTACCTGCTGGCGGATCGTTTCCTTCGGCAACAGCATGGGTAAATGCCGGAGGAGAGACAAGATCGAGACCGGTTGCGTTTGCCAGGTATTCAAAAATGGATTCTGTGGCAGCAACTTTTGTGCCTCCAAATTGTTGTCTGATCTCGCCGATCCTGTTTTGATACGGGGAAAGTGATACCTGCAGGTTGGCATAGTTCTGCTCATAATCTTTGGCATTGGACGGATCGATGGAAATGAGGTCTAATTCCATCTGTTTTGTGGTCTGATTCACATAATCGGGATTGTACCAGAAATGAGGATTATCGCCGTTCTGTTTTCCGAGAAGATCTGCTACATCGAGGACTTTGGCATCCGGTTTAATCCCAGCCCCGATAAGCTTGTCAGCCCATTCATCGTATCCAGCTCCGTTGACTATAATATAGTCAGCCGTTGCAAATGCACGTGCATTTTCTGTGTTACTCTCATATTCATGGGGATCGGCATTGGGATCTGAGACAATGCTCAGTACCTGGACATGCGTTCCACCAATCTGTGATACGAGGCTTCCCCAAAAATTTTCTGCGGCTACAATTTGTAGGGTTTTTGGGGTATTGTTGACGGAAGGTGGGGTGGTGGTTACTACTGCAGGTGAATGCAACCCACCAAACGCGAGAATGGCAATAACGGCAACAAGGACAACAACGATTCCGCCAATGGTGATATACATCTCACGCTTCATGAATTTTTGCGCTCCCCGGATGAATGCTGCGCAACTGCTTCGCTGGTTGTTTATATAATTGTTATGAGAATTTTGGGTAGTACCCAAATTTAATCGGACGATAACACAAAAGAGTAATAGGATATTTTTTTGCCAAGAATCTCACTATTCGAGGCAGCCCTTGTCGTGGGTGATTGCTCCGCATATCCCATGGCTCGGATGGCCCATTGCAGCGCAGATGCGATCGATTGCCTCCTTCGTCACCAGCGACTCGAACCGTGAGGCTTCCGCACATGCCTGTTCGTGCGAGAACCCGTAATGGGTGAGCATCAGACTCAGGATACGGTGACGGCGAATGAGGAAATCTGCATAAAGTTTACCCTTGCCTGAAAGACTAATGCCATGGTATGGTTTATGGGTGATGAACCCTGCAATGCAAAGCTCCGCAATAGTCTTTGTTATTGTCGACGGATCCACAGCAAATTCTCGGGCGATATCGGTGGTTCTTACCCGATCCCCTTTAGTATGCAGAAATTTGAGATACTCCACTTTTCGCGGTGACAGGCCGCATCCATCTCCTACGTCCATGATTGCCGATATAGGAAGCAGCAGGACATAAGGTTTGGGGTGACCCCACATTTAATTCTCTTGAAGAAAATACAGGAGTACTTTTCTTACTGAATTTAAAGTGACACGATGAAAAAAAGGGAAAGATTATGCTTTTTTCTCGACCAGCTCGATTTCGATACCACCGACACTGCCTGCAAAGATATTGTACAGGAATGCAAGAATTGCTCCAAGGATAAAACTCATAATCCCCCAGATGATGGGAAAGATAATGATGGAGAGCAGGCCAAAGGTCGTTAAGCCCGGCATCGCAAATTTAGCACCGAGTGCAGCACCAAGGATACAAATAATAATACCATAAATCAGGCCGAATACGATACCGAACAATGCATGGATCTTTGCCCATGAGATAATGTCAATACTCTTGATGACAGTCATACAAGATACCTATTAAAAACGATGTGCAGCTCAGGGTAAAAAGTCTTTTGAAGTGTTCTTTTTAAGAAAACCGTTTATCGTTTGCGTTCATATAATAGGTAGTAATTGTGGCAGGAAACCGGATTGTATGGATAGAAAACCAACAAATGTCCAGAAAATAACAACCAGAAAAACCCACCCCTCCCCGGCATTTGCCCGGCGGATGCATACAACGCCCAAATCTTTTATCCGGGAGATACTCAAGGTCACGGAAAATCCAGAAATTATTTCTTTTGCTGGTGGACTACCAAACCCTGGTCTTATCGATGTAGAAGGTTTGGCACAGGCAGCAGCAGAGGTTTTTGCAAGTGACGGCAGGACTGCTCTCCAGTATTCAACAACAGAAGGATATATCCCGCTCCGCCGTTTCATTGCAGACCGGTATAAAAAGCGGCTGGGCCTTGAGATCTCTCCAGATGAGATCCTTATTACCAATGGCTCTCAGCAGTGTCTTGATCTTATCGGCAAGGTACTGATTGATCCCGGTGACAAAATCCTCATCGAACGCCCGGGATACCTTGGTGCGATTCAGGTCTTTTCACTCTATGAGCCGGTCTTTATTCCGGTTAACCTCGACGCGGATGGACCGGATGTGGCAGCATTTGAATCGGCCGTTTCCGGATACGACCCGAAACTCTTCTACTGTATCCCCAACTCTCAGAACCCTTCGGGGATCACCTACTCAGCAGCATGCCGGAAGACATGCGCCGGGATTCTCAAGAACACCAGCACAATAATCGTTGAAGACGATGCCTATGGCGAACTCCAGTTCCAGGGAAAATCGCTTCCTCCGTTAAAAAAATACCTGCCCGATCAGACCATCTTGACCGGTTCATTCTCAAAGATTATGGCACCGGGCATGCGCCTCGGTTGGGTCTGTGCGCCCCGGGAGATCATGGACCAGCTGGTTATCGCAAAACAGGCGTCCGACCTCCACTCAAACTACCTGTCACAACGGATTGCCTCGTGCTATCTTGAAGAGTCAGACCTTGATGCTCATGTCGGGAGGATACGTGCTACGTACCGCGAGCAGGCCAATACCATGATTGATGCAATGCAGGACGCACTGTCAGAAGACGTCAGCTGGTCACAGCCCAAGGGAGGCATGTTTGTCTGGGTTACGCTCCCGGTCGGCTGCCCGGCAATGGATGTCTTTACTGAGGCACTCAAAAAACAGGTTGCAGTACTGCCGGGTATCCCCTTCTATGTCGATGGTGGCGGAACGGATACCCTCCGGCTGAACTTTTCCAATGCCACTCCAGCCCGGATAACCGAGGGTATTGAAAGGCTTGGTAAGGTACTGCAATCCTTTAACCAGTAGATACCGGCAGGGAGCAGGGATATAAGTCAAATGAGGGTCTATAAAAATAGTAATCATTAATGGTAGTGTACATATATATACCGGAAAGGGTATAAGCCACATTTTCCCACGCGTATATACGTCATGTGGCACCATGCATTTTCAAAGGTCAACGAGAGAGGCGACAACAATCAATGAGCAGAAGTGATGCTGAAGCACTGATGCGGCAGGGTATCGAACTTTATGATCTCGGCAGGCACCAGGAGGCCGTGGTTATGTTTGACCGGGCACTCACGCTCTTTCCCCGCCTGCCAAAAGCCCATTATTTCAAAGGCATTGCATTGTATGATCTCGGCAGGTACGAGGAAGCTATCGAATCATACGATAATGCGCTTGCCCTTGATCCTTCTGACATTAATGCTTGGTATAACAAAGCCGCCACATTAGCACAGATAGGAAGGAATAAGGAAGCACTCGATGCCTGCGATCGTCTTATCGCCCTCAAATATGATAATGCGGAGGCATGGATCCTCAAGGGTATTGCCTATTACGAACTTGGCCGGTTCCAAGACGCAATCTCTGCCTATGATCATGCACTTACCATCGATCCTGACCACGCAAAAGTGTATTACAATAAAGCTATTGCCCTTGCCGATCTCGGAAGACATGAAGAAGCAATTACAGCGTATGAAAGGGCAATCGCATTAATTCCCGGGTATTCAAAGGCGTTTTACAATATGGGCATCTCCCTGTATGACAGCGGGAGGTTTGACGAGGCCCTTGATGCCTTTGAACAAGCCCATGCCCTCGATCCCTCTGATGTATGGGTGTGGTATTACCGGTCGTTTATATTAGCAAAACAGGAACGGTATGCAGAAGCTGCGGATGCTGCCGTAACATTTCTTGCATCCGAACCTGAACATGCAGATATCTGGATAATCCGGGGTATTTCCCAGTTCCGGACCAAAAAGTATGCAGAATCGGTGAAATCGCTCGATCAAGCCATCTTACAAAATCCTCTCGTTGCCGACGCATGGATCTACAAAGGTTATTCCCTGTTTGAGTTAGGACGGTACGAGGATACCGCGTACGCTCTTGATAAAGCGGCAGAACTTGCACCGCAAAATAGCAGGATCTATTTTGTCCGGGGAAAAGCGAACCGGTACCTGAAACGATTTAAGGAAGCGGTAGCGGATTTTGACCGGGCCCTCGCCGCTGAACCCGAAAATGAAGATGCTATATATGGCCGTGGTGTTTCCTGCATTTACCTGAGCAGGTATGATGAAGCGCTCAGTGCGTTTGACCAGATCCTTTCCCGCCAGAATGAGCATGCTGGTGCCTCCTATTTCCGGGGGATTGTGCTTTCGAGGCTCGGAAGACAGGATGAGTCTATTGGCGCTTTTGAACATACGCTTGCCATTGATCCGGGCTGTGCGTCGGCCGCGTACCAGATAGGCCTAGCTTCTGCAAGCCTTGGCCGGTTTGGTGACGCTGTCGCTGCATATGACCGCGCGCTTAAAATCCGGCCTGACTACGCTGATGCCGTATACCATAAGGGGTTTGCCCTTGCAAAGCTCGGGAACAGTGATGATGCCCTTTTGGAATTTGAACGGGCCTTAACGGAAAATCCCGGTAATGCCCAGGCGTACCACCAGAAAGGCCAGATCCTGGTTAAAACCGGAAGGATTGATGAGGCTATCGAAGCGTTCAACAAAAGCATTGCCCTTCGTCCTGATAATGCTCAGGCCTACTATGACAAAGGCAGTGCCTTGTTGAAAGCAGAGCGGTTCCAAGAAGCGATAGATGCGTTTGATGATGCAATTGGTATCTATCCCAACTACGTCAACAGCTATTATAACAAAGGGATCGCTCTCGTTAAACTGGGTATGCTGGATCAGGCCCTCATATCCTTTGACCATGCAATAGCAATCGATCCCTCTCATACTCTTGCCCTGTATCACCGAGGATCGGTACTCTTCAAGCAGGGACAGTATGCAGAAGCCGTTGCAGCGTACGATGCGGTGCTAGCCCTTTCCCCGGAGAACACGAAAGCTCTTTATGAAAAAGGGCTTTCCCTCATGGAAATGGGAAGGTGGAAAAATGCGGTTACCACTTTTGAAGCAGCGGTCGAACACGAACCCCACCTTGCTGATGCGTGGTATGCTATAGGACTTTGTTATGCAAACCTTGGTTCATCGCATGAGGCAATTGAGGCCTTTGACCGGGTCATCGGCATTAATCCCAAAAATATGCAGGCACTGGTTCACCGGGGTATTGCTCTTGTGTCCCTTGGCAGATATGCCGATGCAATAACCGGCCTGAACCGTGCCATTGAAATTGTCCCCCGGGACGAAAAGGCTTGGTTTTACAAAGGTATCTCCCTGTCAGAGCTTTCCCGGTTCGAGGAAGCAATCCGGGCATTTGAACGGGTCCTGGAAGTTAACCGTCGCTGTGCGAGAGCTTTCTTTGAGAAAGGTAATGCTCTTTCCCGTCTCGGTAAACAGCTCGAAGCGATCATCTCGTACGATCAAGCTCTCGAGATTGAACCCGACAATCCAAAAACCCTGTACCAGAAAGGGATTGCCCTTGCCCAGCGCGAACGGTATGAGGATGCGATAAAGACTTTCGAGCGGCTGCTTGTCCTTGAACCGGATAACCCTCAGGCACTCTATTACTTAGGAATTGCCTATGCGGGCAGGGAACGGTTTGATGAAGCCGTCGTTGCCTTCGAACGATCGCTTGACTATAACCCGGCAAATGCCCTTGCCCACCATTACATGGGGATCTCCCTCTTGGAATGTGACCGCTTTGAGGATGCTATACGAGCATTTTCTGATGCCCTTGCCCTTGATTCCACTAATGCATCAACTTATTATTACCAGGGCGTTGCCTATCTTCAGTCCCAGCGGTATAATGAGGCCTTGGCGGCACTGAATACGTCACTTTCCATGAACCCTGCGTTAACGGATGCGTTCATGTACCTGGGAATTGTCCTTGCCAAACTGAACCGGCACGAGGAGGCTGTTGCGGCACTCAACCGCAGCCTTGCGGCAAACCCATCGCAACTCGAAGCGCTGCTCTGCCGAGGAGACTCGCTCATGGTACTCCAGCGCTATGCTGATGCTGTGGAAACATTCGATCGTATCCTTTCGTTAAACCCGACGCTCGTCGCAGTTTGGATGCAGAAAGGTACTGCGCTTGACCGTCTCGCAAAAAAACAAGATGCGTTGGCGGCATATACCCGGGTCCTTGAGATTAATCCAGGCAATGCTGATGCATGGGCACGAAAAGGTATCCTGCTTGCAGACCTGGGAAGAATTGCCGATGCTGTTGCCTCGTTCAACAAAGCCCTTGATATCAACGCGAACCTTGGCGAAATATGGATGCGCAAAGGAGATGCCCTCAATACCCTGGGACGGACCGGTGAAGCGGCAGAAGCCTATGCTGAAGCGCTCCGGCTGGACCCCGATCAGGAAGAAGGCTGGCTCAAGGATGGCCGGGCACTTTTCGATCTGGGACGGTATCAGGACGCCATTGATGCCTTCAATAATGCAATTACCTTAAACCAGCGAAGCACCGTTGCGTTCCTGTACAAAGGGTTTGCCCTTGAAAAAATCAATCGTATTGAAGAAGCCCTTCAGGTTTTCGAAGTACTTATCGAGATAGACACAAACAACAGCGAAGCCCATTTCCATATGGGTCTTGCCCTTGCAAACTCAGGAAAGACCAAAGAAGCACTTGCCGCATTTGAAGCGTCCCTGCAGATCAAGGAGTCTTTTGCACCGGGTTGGTATAACAAAGGAAAGATGCTTCTTGATCTCGGGAAGTACCAGGAAGCAATAAACGCATTCGACCGGGCACTGGAAAAAGAACCGGCGTATACCGAGGTTTTCTATTCCAAAGGTGTTGCCCTCTCCAAGCTGGGAAGGTTCCAGGAAGCTATCGACGCGTTTGATAAGAACCTCCAGAAGGATACCAGCAACTCGCCTGGCTACTACTTCAAAGGTGTTGCCCTTTCCAAACTGGGAAAATATCAGGAAGCGCTTGACGCATTTGATCGGGCACTGATATATGACCCGGACAATGCGCCGGTCTATTTCCAGAAAGGCCGGGCATACGACGGTCTTTGCCGGTACCAGGAAGCAGTTACGGCCTTTGAAAAGACTCTTGCGCTTAAACCCCGGTATTCGGAGGCACGGATGCGTAAAGGAGTTTCGCTGTACAACCTGGGAAGGTACGGCGAGGCTATCAGGGATTTTGACCGGACGCTCGCAGAAAACCCCCACAATTTCCATGCCTGGTACCAAAAGGGCCGGGCACTCTTTGATTCTGGCGATTACACTGATGCTATCGAAGCCTATGATCATGCACTCGAAATTGAGTCCAGTTACCCGGATGCCCATTACCATAAAGGACTTGCCCTCTACGAACTGGGGAGGTATGAAGAGGCTATCCTCTCCTTTGACCAGGCGCTCGAAAGCGACCCCCACATTGACGGTGCGATATTCCACCGCGGCGCTTCTCTCCTGAAACTGGAGCGTTACCGTGAAGCCGTACAGGCTTTCGATCAGACGCTCCTCCTCCTTCCCAAGTATGCTCCGGCGCATCATCTCAAAGGTGTTGCCTTGGCCGCCCAGGGTCTGTATCAGGACTCCATCTATGCGTATGACCGTGCCCTTGAATGCGATCCGGAGAGTGCGGAATCTGCATTCAACAAAGCCATGTCCCTGCATAACCTGGGACAGGACGAAGATGCGTTATCCGCTATAGGAAGAGCAACGGACTTGCAAAAGGACTTCACCGAAGCATGGCGATGCCGGGGACTTATCCTTTCCCACCTCGGAAGGTTCCAGGAAGCACTTGAGGCAACGGACCGGGCGCTTGTCATAGATCCGAAAAATCCCAACCTTCATTACCAGAAAGGTCGTGCCTTTGAAGGCCTTGGAAAGCACGAAGATGGAATTCTCTCCTTTGATGCAGCACTCTCGATAAAAACCGACTGCCTCCCGGCGCGGTTCCACAAAGGTGTATGCCTCTCAACACTCGGCAGGTACCGGGATGGAGTGAAAGAATTCAAAAAAGTCTTGGCCGAAAACCCCGCACATGCAGATGCTTGGTTCCAGAAAGGCCATGCCTTATACGAGATTGGTGATTACGCCGATGTCATTGATGCCTGCGATCATGTCCTTGTATTGAATCCCTCTTCTGCAGAGGCACTCCAGTATAAAGGCCTCGCATTGTATGAGCTTGGCGGATACGAAGACGCGATTAATGCTCTGACACGGGCTGAAGGGTTAGATTCGCATCTTAAAAAGGCAGTGTATTATCACGCTGCCGCGCTCCTGAAGCTTGAACGGTACAGCGATGCTATTGTTGCGTTTGATCGTACACTCACCCTTGATCCCGGCAATGCTTCAGCGTACCATCTTCGGGGTGTCGCTTTAGCCGCCCAGGGTATGTACAAAGAGTCTAACCTCTCCTTTGAGAAGGCACTTGAGTACGACCCCAGAAGCGCTGAATCAGCGCTCAATAAAGCGATTTCACTCCATTCCTTAGGACAGGACAAAGAATCCGTCCGGGCTGCGGATCTGGCAATCGGGATCCAGCCGGATTTTGCTGAGGCCTGGTATTCTAAAGGCGTCGCATTATCAGCCCTCAAGGAGTATGCAGAAGCGGTACCCGCTCTCTCCCGTTCCCTTGAACTTGATAACTCCAACACGCATGCATGGTTTGACATGGGTCTTGATCTGATCGAGCTCCAGCGGTATGAGGAAGCGGTGGGGGCATTTGATCATGTGCTCCATCTGGTTACCGATTACCCGCCGGCGTACTATCATAAAGGCCGGGCTCTTGCAGCGATCGGTAAAAACGAGGAAGCCGTTGTTGCATTCGATAATGCACTTGCCATCACCCCCGGCGATATTCCTCTCCTCTCGGCAAAAGGACAGGCACTCGAGGCATTGAAACGGTTCAAAGAAGCCGCGGCAACCTACGAAGAAGCCGGTGCAGTAGATCCCACGGCACCTGAGCATTTCTATCGCCTTGGCCTTTGTTACGTCGCACTCCAGCGCGATGAAAAAGCGATTACGGCTTTTGCAAAAACACTCAAGCTCAACCCGGAACATGCTGATGCGCTCGAACAGGCCGGCCTTGTCCTTTCACGGATGGAAAAATACGAAGAGTCCATTGCCCTTTTTGACCGGTATCTCAACCTGGACCGGACAAGCGTCAGTATCCTGTACGAGAAAGGCTGCGCATATTTTGCCCTTAAAAAGTTTGGAGAGGCCCTTTCATCCTTTGACCTGGCGATCGAAAGCGACAGTAACCACATTGGAAGCCTGGTCAAAAAAGGGCAGTCACTATCAGAACTCAAGCGGTATGAAGAAGCGGTCCAATTCTTTGACCGGGTCATTGCCCTTGACCCGGAAAATGTCATTGCCCATTTTGTCATGGGTACCGATCTCGTACATCTTTCCCGGTACGAGGATGCGGTCATAGCGCTTGATCGTGCTATAGAAAATGACGCGGGAAATGCCCGGGCTTATGCCTGCAAAGGATACGCGCTCTACCGGCTCAACCGGTTCAAGGAATCGGCGGAATCGTTTGCAAAGGCACAAAAGCGTAATGCAAAGGATCCCTTTACGCTCTTCTACCGGGGGAAATCACTCCTGCATAACGAACGATGGGAAGAAGGCATTGGTATCTTTGACAAACTAATTGCCATCGAGGAAAAGAATGCTGCTGCCTGGTACTATAAAGGCATCGCCTATGCCCATCTTTCCCTGCATAATGAGGCCCTGGAATCGTTTGAACAGGCTCTAGTGCACGACGGGGATTGCGCGGCAGCATGGTACCAGAAAGGCCTAGTGCTTTTCAACCAGGAACAATTCGATGAGGCGCTCCCGGCATTTGAACGTTCATTAGCACTCGCTCCCTCCATTCAGGACTATGCATTCAGGAAAGCGCTTACCTACTATATGCTGGAACGGTTCCCGGATGCGGTCACTACCTTTGAGCTCGCCCTTACCCTTGGTCCGGAGAGCTCGGTTATCCAGTATTACCGTGGACGATCCCTGATAGCGGTCAAAGAATATGATACGGCCCTTGAATCGATCAACCGGGCCCTCACTTTCGATCCGGAGAACTCGTTTATCTGGCTTGCAAAAGGTGAGGTGCTCTCTCTCAAAAAAGAGGGAACAGCGGCAGTTTCTGCCTTTGACCAGGCTCTTGTGCTTGATCCCAAATCAGCGGATGCGGCGTTCAATAAAGCTGAATCTCTTGCCCTTATCGGTAATGATGAAGAGGCACTCCGGGCATATGACCTCGTTCTTGGGATAGAACAGTCCTACACGGATGCAGCGTATAAAAAAGGCCTGGCGCTTTCCCGGCTGAAAAATTATGATGCGGCGATTGAGGCATTCGATCTGGCAATCCAGTATGTTTCCGAGCATGCCAATGCCCACTACCATAAGGGACTGGCACTTTTCACCCAAGGTAAATATGAAAAAGCGATCCGATCGTTCAAACACGCCCTCGATCACGATCCCTCAATACGGGATGCGCTATTCCACACGGGTCTTGCCTACGCCGGCCTGAGCCGGTATAAACAGGCTCTTGGATCTTTTGACAAACTCCTCGAACTTGATTCCCAGAACGCAGAAGTACTCTACCATAGGGCACGGATGCTTGTCAAGCTCGCGAGGCCCGATGAAGCGCTTGTAACGCTCGAGCAGTCACTCTCGCTTGAGAATAATGAATCTGATGTCTGGCTCCTCAAGGGAACCATCCAGCTTGACCAGGAACACCTGGAAGAAGCACTGGACTCATTTGATCGTGCTCTTGCGCTGTCACCTGAAGACAGTGCCGCATCGTATCGGAAAGGAAAAGCCTATGCCGGTCTCCGCCGGTATGTTGAAGCGATAGAGAGTTTTGACCGGGTCATTTCCGCTGATCCTTCCTGTTCACCAGCCTGGTTCAGGAAGGGAAGTGCATTACTCTCGGCTGGGGATCTTAAGGCCGCTATTGAAGCGCTTTCAAAAGCCCTCGAACTCAAACCCAACAATGCCAACGGGTGGTACGACCGGGCTGTTGCGCTTTCCGGCATGGGACGATTTGAAGAAGCCATCCCCTCTTTTGACCGGGCGCTTTCCCTCAACCCGAAATATGCGAGTGCCTATTACGATAAAGGCAGTGCGCTTGCGAAATTGGGCCGGGACCGGCAGGCAATCGAGGCATTTGAGATGGCCTCGTCCATTGACCCGAATTTTGCGGTCGCCTATTTCGAAAAAGGGCTCGCACTTGCCCGGCTCTCTAAACACAAAGAGGCAATTGTCGCTTTTGATGCTGCGATTGCCATCAATGCATCGAGTGTCGGGGCTATCCTCAATAAAGGCCTCGCGCTTGCAAACCTGAAAAAATACGCCGATGCTATTGCCACCTTCGATGCAGCACTCCGGCTTGACCCGGCAAACTTTAATGCATGGTTTGCAAAAGGCAGTGCACATTCCCGGTTACGACAGTATGATGACGCTGTTACAGCGTTTAACCACGCCTTGGAAATTGACACAAACCAGTATACGGCATACTATGAAAAAGGCGTGGCTCTATCCCGTCTTGGCAATTACTATGATGCGGTCGACGCATTCTTTGCGGCAATTTCCCGTGACAATACGAAACCGGAACTGTATTATGAAAATGGCCGTGCACTTCTCGAACTCGGTCAGGATAAAGAAGCCGTTGATGCGTTTGACCGTGTCCTTGAACTGGATGCGACGTTTAGTGACGCCGCCTATTACCTTGGTCTTGCCAAGGAACGTCTCGGCCGGTTTACTGAATCCATCATCGCATACGACCGTATGCTCGCCCAAAAAGCAGATCATTTCGGGGCATGGTATCACCGGGGCCTCGCCTCCGAGTCGCTGGGTCATGACGACGATGCTGTACAGGCGTTTGAGAAAGCCCGCCAGATCGAGCCCCACGACATAACCCTGTTGTTTACTGACGGAAAGGCGTGGTCAAGGCTCGGGCAGTTCGAAGAGGCGATTCATCTCTTCGATATAGCGCTTGGAAGAGAACCGGGCAACGGTGAAATCCTGTTCGAGAAGGCAAAAGCCATTTCGTTCCTTGGTCGCCATGACGAGGCACAGGAAATCTTCCGGCTTGCCTTTACCCAGCTCACGGACAACTACGAACCTGCTTACCTCCGGGGTCTGTCACTGCTCGCGCTGGAACGGTATGAGGATGCGGATATGGCGTTTGATGCGGCCCTGTCCCTCAATGCGGGAGACCCTGAGATCTGGTTTAAGAAAGGTGGTGCACTGATGCATATCGGTCATTATGAAGCTGCGGTCACCGCTTTCGACCATGCGATTACACTCCGTCCTGAAGATTCCGGGTCCTATCTTGAAAGGGGCCGGGCACTGGCTGCACTGAATAAAAATGAAGAAGCCATCCATTCGTTTGACCAGGTGCTCGATCTTGAACCATCAGATCCGGTAGCCAGTTTCGAACGCGGAAGAGCACTTTTCTATTCAGGAAAATACGCTGAAGCGTGTGAATCATTAGATGTCGCCCTAGCCGGCGAACCCAAAAACGCCGGGGCGCTCTATTTCCGTGCTGCCTCCCTTGCCGCCATGGAACGATATGCAGAGGCTGCCGAATCATATGACCGTCTCCTTGTGTATACTCCCGACAATGACGATGCCTGGTTCGAGCAGGGTTGTGTCCTTGCACGCCTCGGGCATTATGAGGATGCCATTGCCGCATTTGATCAGGTACTTAATCTGGTGCCGGAACATTTCGATGCACAGTTCCAGAAAGCCCGCTCCCTAGACATGCTCGGGCGGTCCGGTGAGGCTGTCAGCAGTTATACTTCAGCCATTGCTTTACGGCCATCAGATGCAAAGACCCATTATTACCAGGGTATTGCACTTGAACAGACCGGACGCACCGAAGATGCGGTAAAAGCATTCGATGCGGCATTGGAGATCGAGCCGGTGTTTGCCGATGCGCTTTTCGAGAAAGGAAAGGCACTTACAACGCTCGGGATGTTCCGGGAGGCTGTCAAGACTTTTGACAAGACGCTGCTCATCGATAAGAATTACGCCGGGGTATTCTTTTACAAAGGCCTTGCCCTTGCTGAGCTCGGGAGGCACGATGAAGCGATCCTTGCCTTTGAAAAAGAGATCAATCTCAATGAGGGTAATACCGAAGCATTCTACCGGAAAGGTGTCTCCCTTGCAGCAACCGGAAAACTTGAAGCGGCCATTGAGGCATTCGATCATGTCATCAGTTCTGATCCGGGATCGGTTCCCGGCCTGCTCCACCGGGGCATGGTCTTATTCGACCTCTGCAAATATCGTGATGCCATAGACTCATACAAAAAGGCGCTGGAATCCGATGAGAAGAACGCCGATGCCTGGTACCTGATGGGCCGGGCCCTTTTTGCGCTCAACACCTTTGAGGATGCCGTTGAGGTATTTGATCGGGCTCTCGCATTAAAACCCGAGTTTTCCGATGCATATTACTACAAGGGAAGGACGCTGTTTGCTCTTGCCAATTACAGTGAGGCTGTCGCCGCGTATGACAGTACTCTTGCCCTGAGTCCAAAACATGACGAAGCATTATACCATAAAGGCATGGCGCTCCTCCGGCTTTCGCGGCCCACAGATGCCGTCTCTGTCTTCGATCAGGCACTCCGGCTCCGTCCGAACTATGCGTATATCTGGACCGGGAAAGGCATGGCTCTTGCCGCACAGGATCGTCATAAAGATGCCATAACCAGTTTCACAAAAGCGATTGCCCTTGACAAGAAGGATGAACGTGCCTATTACCAGGCCGGACTTTCCTTCTGGGCATTAGGCCGGAACCAGGAGGCAATCAAGAACTTCGATGCTGCCATTATCCAGCACCCGGACTGTGCCCGTGCTTTCTATGCAAAGGGTCGGGCCCTGTGCGGGGTCTCTATGTTCCATGAGGCTATTTCCGCCTTTGACCGGGCACTTGCCCAGAAAGACGAATACCCAGAAGCATGGCTCTACCGTGGCATAGCTGAGGCAAATCTGGACCGGTATGACGAAGCACTGGAATGTTACCGCCGAGCCCTTGCCCTCAATGGCAACTATGCACTTGCTTTACTGAACCAGGGTCGGGCACTTATCCATCTGGAACGGACCGGGGAAGCGCTCGCTGCAATCGAAAAGGTGCTCACCCTCCAGCCGGAATCAGCAGAAGCATTTTATTACAAAGGACGTGCCCACCTGAACCGGAAACAGGACGATGAGGCTATCGATGCGTTCAACCGGGCCTTGGCCATAAACCGACAATTTGAGGAGTCTTATTATTACAAAGGCGTTGCCCTCATGCACCGGGGACAATATGAGGAATCTGTTGCATCGTTTGATTCCGCTCTCAAGATCAAAAGTGACTACCCGGAGGCACTGTATGACAAAGGAAGAGCGCTTTACCACCTGGGTAAGTTTAAGGACGCGCTTGTCATTTTCGACCAGGCTCTTGCTGCAAGCCCCGGCTACGGTGAAGCTATTTACCAGAAAGGAAAGACGTATCTTGCGATCCAGAACCCTGACGGCGCGATCCGGGCATTTGATCGTGCATTAGAGATAAACCCGTCTTGTTACCAGGCACATTACCTCAAAGCCCGGACGCTGTATGATGAAGGCAGTTTCGATGCAGCCATCACGGAGTATGACCGGGCGATTGCCATAAAACCGGATTCTGCCGAACTCTACCGGGATCGCGGTCTGGCATACGCGGCTATTGAACAATACCGTGATGCCATCAAGTCCTACGACATGGCCTTGGAGCTTGACACTCATGGTGCCGATGCGTTCTCCCATAAAGGGACTTCACTTGCTGAGCTTGGCATGTACCGTGACGCACTCGAAGCATTTGAGAAAGCAATCGAAAAAGAGCCGGATCTTGCGACTGCCTGGTTTGGTAAAGGAAACGTTCTTTATGATCTCGGGAAATTTACGGAAGCCCGGGATGCGTATGACGAAGGATTGAAAAGGGACCCGGAGAATGCAGTTGGCTGGACCCGGCGGGGGATGTCGTTTGCCGGCCTGAACGATCACAAGAGTGCCATTGAATCCTATAACCGGGCCCTTGGCATAGATCCTTCATTCTCGATTGCGTACTTTACCCGGGGCAGCGCCTTTGAAGCGCTGGGCCAGTTCGAGGATGCAGCAGAATCGTTCCGTGCTATGATCTCCCTGCAGCCGGATTTTGTCGATGCATGGATCCACCAGGGACGGGCACTGCAGGAACTGGAGAAATACCAGGAAGCCCTTACGTCATTCAAACGAGCCCTTGAAATTGATCCCCAGCGAAAAGAGGTCTGGAACGATGTCGGGTCAACCCTTGACAAACTAGGTAAACATGATGAAGCACGGATCTGTTACGAAAAGGCACAGTGAATGTTTTGTGCCGAACACGTGCAGATAGTTAAGGTTAAATTATTAATTTTTTCAGGTTCTTGGTTTGAAAACAACCGAACCATCACCATACATATATGCTCAAAAAGATACTCTCTTTTTAACTGTCAGGCATCCAAATTCCAGCCAGACGGTTCTGGAAGGTTAAAATATGGATCTCACATTCATCGTCGTTATTATTCTAATTATCCTGGTGATACTCATCGCCATGTCGATCAAGATTGCCAACCAGTGGGAACGTGCCGTTGTCCTGTTCCTGGGGAAATTTGTTGGCATCAAGGGTCCGGGACTGTTCTTTATCGTTCCTTTCCTTTCTCGCGTTGCGTACTGGATTGATCTCCGGGTAAACACAACACCGTTTAATGCTGAACAGACCCTGACCAAGGATACGGTTCCGGTCAATGTCGATGCAGTATTGTTCTGGCAGGTGGTTGATGTCGAAAAAGCCGCACTTGAAGTCAAGGATTACAAGGGATCGGTATCTCTGGCATCGCAGACCGCACTCCGGGATGTAATCGGTAAAACGTATCTTTCGGATATGCTCACCGGGAGGGAAGCAACTGACGCAGAACTCCAGAGACTGATTGGGAGCCGGGTAAGCGGATGGGGTATCAAGATCCTTTCCGTTGAAATACGTGATGTGATTATTCCCGGTCCCCTTCAGGATGCCATGTCCATGCAGGCCCAGGCAGAGCGTGAGCGACAGGCCAGGGTCATTCTTGGTGACTCAGAGCGGCAGATTGCCGAGAAATTTGAGCTGGCGGCAAAAAGCTACGAGAACAACCCTACCGCACTCCACCTGAGAGCGATGAACATGCTGTACGAAGGGCTCAAGACCGGAAATGCAACCATTGTTCTTGTACCGTCTACTGCCCTTGAATCAATGAACCTTGGTGCGATGACCGGTACAGTTGCACTTGCAAAAACGATAATAGCTGAGGAAAAACCTCCTGTGGTTCAACCGAAAGACTCGCAGTAATCCCGGAAAGAGAGAAGATATTCTTCTCCCATATTCTTTTTTGTAAACCCGTTTTGTAAAGAGTGATATCACTGTCGAAAGGGTATGTCAAGTGACAAATCTATGCACGAAAAGGTGGGTTTTCTGGACTACCGCAATCGATCCCATTTTAGTTAAGGGGATGGATAGTACTGTGTGAATACCGATTCTCAGGATGAGAACAATCTTCAAAAAGGCATCAAGGCCGTTTTATTTGATATGGACAACACTCTTTTTGATCTCGTCGGGGCCCAGATAGCTGCCTGCAATAGTGTTGTGGGCCATCTTGGTCAAGTTGACGGTGACGAGCTGTTTTTATATTTCCTCGAAGGTTCCCATGGTTTTGAGTCCACAGAAAATATCCGGCAATATATGGAGGAACGCCGGATCCCGACAAACGGGATGTTCGAACATGCCTGTAGGATCTATCACCATGAAAAACTCCGGAACATCACACCGTATCCCGGTGTTATAAAAACCCTTAAGGCAATCCAGGATCGTGGGTATGCCATGGCAATTGTGACCGATGCAGAATATCCGGATGCCCGTATGCGACTGGATAAATGCGGCCTTTTACCTTTCTTCGATGCCATGGTGACCTTTGACCGTATTGGCGTAAAAAAACCGGCACCCGAGCCGTTTTTTGCCGCTTTGGATGCTGTCGGTGCTAAACCGGATGAAGTACTCTTTGTCGGTGATAGTCCCCGGAGAGACATCGAACCCTGCCGGAAACTCGGTATCCGTACGGTATATGCGCGGTATGGTGACCGGTTCTCGAAAACCCGGGAGAGTCATGGAGCTGATTTTGTTGTCGACCAGATGGATGAGCTTCTCGATATCGTCAAGGATATGCCTGTTTCATCTCCGCGACCCGCCCGGAAGAACCAAACTTATTGATAATGCGTTCTTTTATGAAAATAACCAAAAATTAAAAAACATCATGGGTGCTATAAAAATTATGTATGTTCCATCGAGGATCTTTTTCACTAAGGGGGTGGGAATCCATAAAGATCGTCTTGCATCGTTTGAGTTGGCGCTGCGTAAAGCCGGTATCGAAAAATGCAACCTCGTGTATGTATCCAGCATTTTTCCCCCTAAATGCAAACAGATCCAATCTGCCACCGGCCTGCGGGAACTCCAGTCTGGTGGCATTACTTTCTGTATAATGGCAAGGAACGAAACAAACGAACCTAACCGCCTGGTTTCTGCTGCGGTCGGACTTGCACTTCCAAAAGATGTTGAGGAATATGGGTACCTTTCCGAGCACCATGCTTTTGGTGAGACCCAGGAAAGGACAGGGGAATATGCTGAGGATCTTGCAGCAACGATGCTTGCGACAACCCTTGGTATTGAGTTTGATGCTAACGCTGCTTGGCAGGAACGCGAACAGACCTACAAGGCGAGCGGTAAGATCATCCGCACAAAACATGTCTGCCAGTCAGCACAGGGCGACAAGAACGGGTTATGGACGACGGTAATTGCGGTCGCTGTTTTTCTCTGATTAATTAAATTCTACAATATTTTTGGAATCTGGCCAGTCCAGCGATTCAAGTTTTATTTTAATCCCGATTTGATTTTTCGCTCATCCAAGTCGGACTACTTCCACAAGCAGGCAGTTCTTTATTGTGGGTGTAGTCGTAGTTGACAATATATTGTTTGAACAATTTACATAAATGACATTTAAATGTAAAAGAAAAAATTCATTTATGTAAAAGTTAATCAACGCATATGGTTCGTTCGATAAATGAAGAATGGCTATTGAAATTATTGATAACTGATATTATTTTTGCCATTATTCTATTTTTGGCAGGTAATCTGAATTTAGCAATTTTAGGTTTTATCGGGCTATTTGTGGTAGCAATAGGTTGGTTATATCATGCACGATGTCCTCATTGTGGTAACTTAGGTGCTTTAAAGAAAAGTAATACATCGCGAATTAGTTCAAATAGCCATACCGATTATTTCAGTCGAAGAGAACCCGTAGGTCATTCCGAACATACAGATGAGTACGGTAATTATGCTGGACGTACAGTTCACTATCAAGATAGGAGATATTCACAAACAATAATTGTTGGAATCTATGAGGATACTTTTATCTGCAAATATTGTGGTATTGTATCAAAACGTCAATATCACAAGGAAGATTCAAGAGAATCACATCCTATCGACTAAAATAATAGATTTATCTGGTTTTTTTATTTTTAAAGACAAATCTCATCAAAAATAGATAATCCATCATCATTTGCGATGAAAACGTCCCTCAATCCCAACAAGTCTATAATGCCGCACTGATAATTTATTAATATGGAACAGTGGCAAATTGCTCTTATTTTAGGCATTACTGGAGGTATTGGATTATTAATCGCCGCTTTTTTACCAATTATCAGTTTTATTGGACAAGGATTATTTGCTTTAGTAATAATCATAGGAGTTTTTTATGAAATTTATTTGGCATTTATCCATAGCTAATTCATATTACACAGACATCTCTATTATCATTCGCGATGGATAACACCCCCTAACCCCCACAAGTCGAAATACCGCCACAGGCAGACAATTCTTTGTTGCGGGGGAGTCCGTAATATATAATTCAATAAAGAATAATCGTAATTATGGAATACAAAAACCTTTCAAATTCCGGAAAATTTCGATTTTGGTGTGCTTGTTTTTTCATGGGTATTGGTTTGTTTGTAGTTATTACGGGAGTTGTTGAAGATTTGGTTTCAGGAAACTATCAACACAACTTAAGTTTGGTTAATATGATTTTTAGTATTGTAAGCCATCTTTCATCAAATATTATGACATCTGGAATTTCTTTTTTTGCTATTGGGCTTTCATTATTCTCATTGCTTGATTTATAATTTTTAGCAAAAAATACCAGTTAACAATGTATTATTGAATAAAATTTTCAATAAAAGAAAGGATTCAATCCCGGAAACGGATAAATAGATTTATTCTTCCGGTCTATCACGCGCTATTTTTATCAGTTTTTCGGCAAGAGCCCGGACATCACGTCGTGCAGGGCTTAACTCCGGGATCTGAGATACCGGTGTAGCCGCAAGATCCGCGGCCTCTACTGCCGGATCTTCCGGAATGATCGCAATGGGAAGTTCGTTTCCTATATCCACTGGGGCTGCTCCGGCTTTGTACCGGTTATACACAACATGAATCCGCGATGCCTCAAGCCCGAGTTGTGTAGCGATCTCCCGGATCCGGGCAATTGTCCGCAGTCCTCGTGCCCCTGGATCGCTGACGATTAACAACACGTCAGGCTTTCCAATGGTGCCCCGGCTGATATGCTCCATCCCTGCCTCGGTATCTATCACAATAAAATGGTACTCCCGTTCGAGTTGCATCATGCATTCAGAGAGTAAATCGTTTGCAAAACAATAGCAGCCGGTACCCTCGGGCCGGCCCATAGCGACGAGATCAAAACCGTTGGATTCCACCAGCGCCTGCCGGAACCGGAACCGCACATAATCGTGCCGATTCATCCCCGGAGGAATGTTCCGGGAAAATGCTTCTTCCCGCATGCTACCGAGTGTCTCTTTTACTTCTACCCCGAGAGCCTCATGGAAATTTGCGTTAGGATCTGCATCGACAGCAAGCACCGGTATTTCGCCGGCATCGATAAAAGACCGGACGAGAAGAGAACTTACCGTAGTCTTACCGGTACCGCCTTTTCCTGAGAGTGCAATAGTAAACGGGCGTTTGGACATGGTATCGGGCCTTAGGAAAGGTTTGCAAGAGCCCGGATCCGACGGGAAATCTCTGCAGCAGCACCTTGAATCTCGTTTGCACCATTCCGGTCGGCGAACCGGATCCCGCAGGAAGGTGTAATGAGTGACTGGGCATCGAACAGTACCTCCGGAATACGCTTTGTCAGCTGGGTCCGTATCGCCAGGTATCGTGCATAGAGCGAATCAACCGTCTCAGCGGCAAAGAGTTTGTATTCGGCTGGTACTATCCCCCAGGCAATGACACCGCCCCGTTCCATGTATTTTGTAACAGCGTCAGCATAGAGCAGGAATTGCGTTGCCGTCACATAGGCATCAAGTGAGATAACGGAAGGATCGAGACTGATGATAAACTCCCAGTCCGTATTCGAGCAGCAATGTACCCCAAGACCGCCTTTGACCAGAGATGCGATATCCTCCCAGCCGGTCTTCACGCTCTCCCGGTCAAGCGGCACAACAGAAGAGCCTAGCGAGGCAAAATAGGGTTCATTCAAAACCACTAACGTCTCCTTAATCCCGGTCCGCACCTGCATCTCGTTCTCGCACCACCGGGCTTTCAATGCAATCATTTTCGAGAGCACGTCAGCGAGCTGAGCGTCATAGTAGATAGGCCGTTTGTCTGCATCCACGACCTGCATCCCAAAAGTAACCGGCCCGGTTACCTGGCACTTGAGAATAGTAGCCCGAGAAAAATCACGGGTCATCATCTCACAAAATGCGGATGCATGTGCGGGATCAAGACCGTACGGAGAAAAATTCTCCTCGACAAAATCCAGGTACACCTGTTCCATCGCGGCCGTGTTATCCCGGTTGCTATCATAGAGCAATCTTCCTTCGCGGATGAACTGCCCCGGGAGCTGTGCTGCATCATTGAAAACGATACTTTCCAGAAGCCCACGGTCAGGAAGTGTCGGGGCATAGGGAAATGAGGGAAATACTGCCAGAACATCATCACACGCAAGCACCGGGTCGGTATGCGGGAGGGCACCTACACCAGTAGCACGGGAATAGGGTGGTGCTATCATCTTTGCCATTTCAGGTCTCCTCCTTTTTCTCGCGTAATGAATCGAGCATAGCCTGGACCCGGGGGAAAAGAGAAAGATCTGTGTGAGGTAAAAACGCACTTGACGTATACTCGTCCATAAAGGAGGGCTCTGCATTAAGCTCAATATAAGCGATCCGGCCGGCGATACCATCGAGCAGCTTCCGCTGCCTGCGGTTAATGAGCGCTAAGTTTGCACCTGCAACCGCCCCATTCCCGATATTTTTTATACGGTCGATGTCGATCTCGGGTATTAAACCAACAACCGTCGCATTCTTCTTATTGATATAATTGCCAAAGGCACCGGCAAAATAGATGGTATCGATATCAACCCGGGAAATCGACGCCTCATTCATGAGGGTCACACAGGCAGCGTGGATGGAGGCCTTACTCATAATCAGGTTCTTGATGTCGTTTTCCGTGATGACGATGTCTTTACCTATATCGGTCTCTTTTGCAAAGGCGATCACGTACTCGGGGAAATGGGTACCGGTCCGGATCCGGAAATCCTCATACTCCGTGTTGATCCGTCCGGTCCGGTCGATAACCCCGGCAGACAATAACTCAGCAAGAATATCGATAAGACCGGAACCGGTAATACCCTTGGGTTTGATGCAGTTGATCGTGGAATAGGTCGGCTTAAGCGTTACCGGATCAATGGTAATCTTATCTATAGCGCCGGGGTTTGCCCGCATACCAAAGAGCACTTCTCCGCCTTCAAGGGCAGGCCCGGCAGCTCCTGCACAGGAAAACATCCATTCATTGTTGCCCAGTACCACTTCGAAGTTCGTACCGATGTCGACAAGGAGGGAGATATTCTCTTTCTCGCTCATACCGCAGGCAAGAATGTCGGCAATAATATCACCGCCGATAAAGTCGCTCACCGCCGGGAAGGCAAAGAGCCCGCAGTTGTCATTGCAGGTAATCCCGATACGTGCAGCAGCCACCGAAAGAGCCCGCTGGACCACCGGTACATAGGGTTCCTTGATGATATAGGCCGGGTCGATACCAAGCATCATATGGGTCATAACGGTATTTCCTGCAACTACAACCTCGTAAATATCTTCCCGGTCAATGCCGGCAGAATTTGCACCAGAGGTTAATGCGGCATTGATACTCTCAACAGCAAGTGACTGGAGTTTTGCAATCCCATTTTTCTGGGCATAATTCACCCGGGCAAGAATGTCCTCTCCGCAGCTAATCTGTTTGTTGTAGTTGGAGGCAACCGCGGCAATTTTCCCGGTAATCAGGTCCCAGAGATACGCAACCACTGTCGTTGACCCCAGGTCCACGGCTGCTCCATAGAGCCGTTGTGAGGTATCATTTTCCTGGATATCTATAAGCCGGTACCCTCCGGGCACAAGCGCAATGGTCCCGGTAACTTTCCAGTCGCTATGTCGGAGAAGTGCCGGGATCTTCCTCATCACCTCAAGAGGTGCGTACATTTTCTCAGCTACCGGTCCACCCCGTTTCTGGATGCCCCAGAGAAGACGGGAGAGGTCCGGTGACGGGTCGGCAAGCGTCGGTGGCTGGAGCTCGACATAGTATTTTTTGACAGAAGGATGGAACTCGATCTCCATCTCCGTTCCTTCTACGAGGATCTTCTGTTCCTGGATCAGGGTACTTTCCGGGATAATAACCTGGAGGTCGCCCTGGATCGTGGTAACACAGGCAAGACAGGCGCCTTTTTTCAATTCATCATCAGTAAAAAACCGGCCGAATTTCTGTTTATCAAACTCGGCTTTCCCGGACTGGACATAGACCACGCATTTCCCGCATTTTCCTATGCCACCGCAGACAACGTTCATGTTAATGCCGGCACGCTGTGCTGCATCAAGGATGGTCGTGCCCCGGGGAGCTTCTATCTTATGGTAACTGGGAAGGAAGGTAACAGTCCGCATTTAGGGTTTCCATTCCTGTACAAGGAAATCGCCGATCTCCGCTGCATCCCGGGGTCCCACCAGCACTTTCCAGCTGGTGGCTTCTTCAATTCTTCCCGAAAGAGGCGCTGCATAGCCGGGAATAATCAGTTTCCGGTGGGATACTTCGTTTTCGACCCCGAATTTTTTTATGGCATCCCGGACAAGGGACTCGTTGAGTTTACCAGCAGCAACCGACGTGAGTACTGAGAGCCCCTCCGTATCGACGATCAGCATGAAACAGGGGATACGGGTGGACTCAAGATAGCCCTGGAGTGTGAAGTAGGTCAGGGAAAAATTCACCGTCATGAGCACAGGTGCATCTTTACCCGGGGTACCAACCCGGTAAAGACCTGGGTTCATCTGGATAGGTTTCTGGGGGTCGGTATAGATGTTCTGGCGGAGGGTTAGAGCAGCCTTAGCCGAGGGTTGTGAAAGCGGCGAGGTGACTATGACAGAAGCATACTTGACGATGCCAAGAGCAATTGCTGCATCCTGATCTTCAAATGCCGTTGCATCCAGGTACACCGGGTAGCCCAGATCCGGGACTTCACGGGTGATAGCAAGCTGCCGTATGGCGGTCGAACGGGAGAGATAGTCCCCGAGGCTCTTTGACGCTAAGTCAAGGACAACATTCGAAACCCCTTCAGCGGCACAGTCTTTGGTGAGCTTGGCAAGCCCTTCAAGGGTAGGTTCCCGGACAACAAGACGACAACCATGCTGTTTTGCAAGCGCACACATCTGCTTATAATTTTCCGGAGTTGCGGCACTTATTAAGGGGCGATAACTGCCACAGAGGACAAGAGCCGCAGCAAGGGCCTGCGGGTTATCCGATATAAGAACTTCGGGAAGACCGGCTGTTTTTTCAACAGCAGCAACGGCCCGTGCGTAGGCTTCAACGGTTCCGGTCGTATTGACAATCGCCGTCCCGTTAAATTTCAGTTCAGCGCCGACGCGGGTCAGTGTTTCATCCTTTACCCTTGCGGTAACAGCAGCGATCTCCTCGTCACTCTGGGTATCAGAAACCGTAAACATGATCCCCGGAGGATGGTAGAAAGTCTTGTCGTGCCGGTAAAGAACAAATTCCTCGCCGACAGAAAAGGAACGCTCGCCCACTCCGAGTTTTACGAGTTTAATCGGGGGCCGGGTCGTTGCACCGAGCACTGATTTTGCTTTGTCGTCGAGATACGGGCAGAGATCCAGATCTGCTTTTCCCGCGGCAAGTTTCATGGCAAATGTCAGGCAGGTGGGATCGCCGCATTCCTTACAATTCTTCTTTGGCAGGAGCTTGTAAATATCCAAGGCCTTGAGTGGCATTTCTAGACACCTCCCTTGAGGCTTGCAAATGCAGCTTTCAGGCGTTTCACCGTATTCGGGTGCCGGACACAGACAATCTCTGCTCCAGCGATCGCTGCGGCAATGCTTGTGGTAAATTCCCATTCCACGGCAATGGCATCACGGGTCGCTGCATCTGCTTCACGGACTTCTTTGATGGTCAGAGAATCCGAAGGTGCACAGATCATAGGCATTGCCAGATCGACGTCGCCTTTGAGTGCAGAGAACCGTATCCGTTCCATGGCCGAGAATGAATACTCAAAACCATAGCCAAGAGCACCGGTGTACGGATCGATAACGATGTGGTCCCGGGACACGCCGATTTCTTTCAGCAGGATATTGAGCTGTTTTGCGAGGTTAATGTCGATTGGAGACTGGGCAATGATCGCGTGGTTATAGGCAAGAGCCGCAGCGGCGATGCTCCGGTACCTTCCAGCCTCAGCAGTGCCAAGCAAAAGACGTTCACCTTGGCCGACCTCACCGCATTTCTGGAAGACCTCACTGTCGATCTTCGGTTCGTTGCTGCCTTCGATAATAAGCGGCAGCGTCGTCGATTTAAGAACCTTTTCTGTTATTTTTCCCAATGAATCTATATCGGAAAAATCCCGTTGCCTGGTACTCGTAAGGCACAACCTGACAAGATCGGCGCCATAGGTGGTTTCTGCTGTTTTTGCCCATGCACCCGGATCGTGAATGAGATCGCCGCAGAAATCATTGACAATGGGAGACCAGTACCGGGAGTCATCGCAGATCTCAAATGCGATAAGCGGCGATGGGGATTTCTGTTCTTTTTCCATGAAAGGAAGGGTGGTTCCGCCGCCAATCCGGTATGACCGCGACCGCGTGCCACCGTCAGGACGGGTAGCCCCTAAGACAACTTCACCTACTGTTCCAGTCCAGGCAAAATTCGGGTCAGGAATCATTTCATGCCTCACATCAACGGTTTCATCGCAAGGGCCGGGTGGCCAACGCGGGTCAGGAAGTCTGTCAAGTCTTCAATCGTCGCTGCCGTAGTCTCGTCCGCGATTTTGTCAAAGAGATCCGGGTGCCCCTTTGCCATCAGCAGAGGAACAAGCCGGGGTTTGAGTTCCTCTATTAGCTGTGAGGGCATCCACACAAGGCGTTCGATTCCCCCTTCACCTTGGAGGAACCGGTCCGACAAGATATAATTCTTTGAGATACCGGCAAAACCCGGGCTCTGTGCGCCCCCACCAATAGTTCCGGCAAGGGTTGAAAAGGTCATGCCGGAGGGTGTCATGCCCTTATATTCCCGGTTGACCACCATAATCCCGTTGACTTCAGGGAGCATCAGGGCGATAGCTTCGAAGCATCCGCAAGAGGTCATGGGGAATTCCATGACGCTGTACAGGGAGCACCGTTCGATCTCGCCGTGGCTCGCTTTTTTTACAAACTTGTTGACGCCTTCAAATTCGCCGTTCTGGGCATTAAGGAGTGCCCCTTTCTCAACCGGTTGGTTTGCACCAGACGGAGACATTTCAAACGCGATCTTTCCGTCAAGCCAGCTAATAGCTCCACAAAGTGCAGGCCGTTCCGGCGTAATAATGCAGACGTGGTTCGGGGCAAAAGTCTGGCAGAGCGTACAGGAATAATAAGTGTCCACATCGTTATCCTTCATGCCTTTGATCCGGGCGTCCCGTTCGGCGTAAATACTCTCTGCCTCCCGTTTTCCTACAAGGACTTTTTCCGCATCCGTGGTGAGCGTGACAGCAACGGCATCAAGGAGCAGGGGAAAATCCATCCGGAACTTACTGGCAAGCAGTTTTCCGAGATGCTCGATCTTCACGCCTTTTGCAAACGCTTCTTTTGATATCCGTACCCAGATCAGGTCCCGTTGAGCGACGTGCCAGGATCCTTCCCCGTAATTGACAAAATTATGGATACGGCGTTCAAGCACCGGTTCGTAGTCCTTTTTCATGGACTTCCCGGTCACTTCGATGATGATGCCCAAGGGATAGGCACCACCTTCTTTCATAACATCGATTTCCGGGCCAATGACAGTTACTTTCCCGTCTTCAATTTCCCCGGGATTTTTCATACGTAAGAGTTCAAAGGCCGGTGAACGACCGCCGCCAAATTCTACCTGCATCTCTTCTTTCCGGATACTTTTCCCCTCAAACGCAGGAGAACAACCCATAGGAATCGGAATGGCAGTGACGTTTACCCGGATGCCCTTGAGGTCCATGCCGGTACGAACAATTGTATCAGGAGTGGCTGGTGTCCATTCCCCGCCTTCATAGCCACTTAGTGTGAGAATGGGGAACCCGAGCACCCTCATGCCGTCGACTAAGGCAATTTCTTCGTCAGTTAAACCGGGAAAAACAATGACAATCGCTTTTGCACGTTCTGCGGCATAAGTAAGGAGGCGACTAATGTCACCCGGGGAAACGCCACCGAACATCATGGCGACCCGGGCAACGATATCGACAAAATGGACACTATGGATGGGCTTGGATCCAAGGGGGATGAGACGGTAATCAAGGCCAAGTTTCACGCCTGCTGAGGAGAGTATGGGAATAACACCGCCGGCAAGGAACGTAAGCATATATTTTTCCTGGAGCTCACGACATATGGCAGCCGCACTCCCGGCGCTTTCCGGAGTACCGACGATAAGTGCGAGTCCAAGAATGCTGCCGTCAACGAGTGAATAGCCGAGTTTCCGGATCACGGTGTCACTGATAAATCCGGTGAACGGGGCAGGTTCTTTTCCGGTTGCTGCGGTAGCTTCTGCAAGCAGGCATTCGGATGCCACGAGCGGGTTGTCTCCGGTCTTTGCAAAAACGTCGGCAGCAGAATTCTTGTCATGGACCGCTACGCCCGTAAGTGCAAACGAGATCGGAAGGTTATATGCGGTTTCGTCGTAGGAAAATTCGCGCGATATCTGGGATATTTTATTTTTAAGCTGCGTATTTCCGGTTTTTGTAGCCTGGATGACGTCAGTCACGGTAACCCCTCTGTTTATGGGTTTTCGCTCGACTCTACATATAGTTTCGTTATGAGTGCACTTTTTCGACATAATTTAGTCGGTTCCATAACTCGCAAAATGCCGTTTTGTTTAAAAAAGGACAACAACGTTTATTCTCTCATGAAGATATTCCTTTTAGGTGAGGAAAAAAAATGTGTTCAAAAAAAGTGCCGATGCTCATATCCGGCCTTCTCCTTCTCATTGTCCTGATTGTATGTATTGTTCCGGTATCCGGTGAAAGCGGGTCTATGTCTATCTCCTTCCGGGGAGATGGCAGTTATTACGTCGGAGACAGTATCATATTTGACGGCACAAACTATGTGGGAAACACCACGGTTATCGTGCTTACCGGCCCCGGCCTTCCCGCCGCCGGAGTCCCTCCCTATATCCTTAACGGATTGGCTGGTACCGGGGAAACCGTTAATACGGATTCATCGGGGACATGGAATTTTATCTGGGACACTTCCCTGACACCGGGTGCAAGCCAATTGAATCCGTCACGGTATACACTTACGGTCTTTGACATCAGTAACCCGATGATCAATTCATCTACTTCTATTTATCTCAGGCAACCCGGCTTTTATACCGCCATTACGCCGAATCCTGCAGTACTCAATGACTATGTCCAGCTTACCGGAAAAGTAGATGCGGCAACAAACACCATTGAGATTAAGGTGACGGATGCCTCCGGAAATTTGGTGCATTCCTACGAAGCACCGGTCAGTGCGAACGGTTACTTCCAGTTTGGGTTCCATGTGGATATGTCTCCGGGGACCTATACCGTTACTTTCAGCAGCCCCCTATTCCAAAGCAGCCTGTCCAAGTCGCTGACGATTGTTGCTTCCAATGCAAATCTTACACCATTAGCGACCAGTGGAACAACAACGATCACCCCTGCACAAGCCCTGGTAACCGGGACACCTGCAATGCCTCAGGTAACCCCACCATCGGTGCCGAATGCGGGATCCCTGATGATCTCTTCAACCCCAACTGGTGCTTCAGTCTATGTCGATTCAATGCCTGATGGGACTACACCGTTAACGCTTAATGGAGTGACACCCGGGACACACCATATTGATATAAAGTCCCCCGGTTACCTTACCGTATCCATGGATGTTGTCGTAGCGGAAAACAAACCGACCGAAATTTCACCGGAGATGGTAAAAGCTCCCTTTGGTATGGCCATTTCTCCCCTCATTGCTATAGCAGGTATACTCGGTGCAGTCCTGATTATCGCGGCGAAAAAGAAAAAGAACTAACCTGATAGCGGAAAGATATTCCTTTTTTTCACCGTAACCTATATTGAAACAGTGAGCCTATTTTAGTCCTGCGCACGGAGTTTGGCACCTGTGAAGAAATATGGTTTTATTGCTCGTATGCCCGACGAACCAGGTTCACTCGAAAAAGCCGCCGGTGTTATAACCCGGTACAATGGCAATATCAACCGCATCCAGTACGACCGCCGTATAGATCCCTGCACGGTTTTTTATGAAGTGACCTCAACTGCAGAAGAATATACAAAGATCACCCGGGACCTGGCGGCAATCGGGTATCTTCAGACCTCGTTGAAACCTTCGAGTTTTCTCAAATTTTATGTTCATCTTCCCCATACGTCGGGATCACTGAGCCGTTTTCTTAAGTATACCACAGAATCCGGAGCAAATATTGGTTTTATTGATTTTGATGAAGCAGGACGTCATCCCGATCGACTGACCCTCAGCCTTAACCTTGAGGATCCGGCATTAGTCGAACAACTCCTAAATACCCTTAAATCACGGTACCATCTGGAAATCCTGGAATACGATACAACTGGTAAAAACCTTGACGAAACTATTTTCTATGTACGGTTTGCCCAGGAAATCCGGGACCTGATTGGCGAATCCGAAAATGAGTTCCTGCTTTCATTTCTTGCTGATACCAACCATATTGCCCAGGAACTGATGAACCGGGGGAATAACCCCCGACAGGTTTTCGATAGTGTCCTCCAGACTGGAAGGACATTACATGCCACGACCGGGAAGAATTTTTATGCCGATGTACAGAAGATTACGGTAACGCCGCTTGTGGATCTTTTCTGTTTCCAGCTGCCCTGCGGTGGAAGCATCTATGTCCTGAAAGCTGGTAGAGAAACCCTGATGATCGATACCGGCTACGGCATTTATCACGATGATGTCATGGCAATGTTTTCGTACTTTGGTCTCGGGAACGAAGACCAGTTCACCTGTATCATTATCTCCCACGCGGATGCCGATCATTGCGGTGCAGGAGGGTTTTTCCCGGCGGATGCTCTCATGCATACCGGCACCCGGGATATTATAAAAACTAGCAACCGAGCGTATGGTTCGCGGAGTGAACATTCTGTTCTTGAAGCATTCTACACCAAAATGATCAACCTCTTCTCCCGTTTCCATGCATCAAAAAAGATTACCTGTCTTCCCCACGCCGGGACAGAAAGACGGAGCATATTTCCCGTGCTCGCAACGGTTACCGTTGGCGATATCAGTCTTGAAGTGCTCGAAGGACTTGGTGGCCATACCCATGGGCAGATTTACCTGTATTGCCAGAAGGAGGGACTGCTTTTCACGGCTGATGCGGTCATTAATTTTGCGAGTCTTAACCCGGAACGGGCACGATACAATTCTTTGGCCGATTTCCTGGTCACCTCTGTCAATGTTGACAGCGACCTCGCGCGCAAAGAAAGAAAGGCACTGCTGGAACTGGCAGCAAAGACCGATGAACACCTTACTGCGCACGGGAAACGTTGCCGGATTTGCGGCGGCCATGGTGCAGTTTCTGTCATGGAGAATGCAAAACTCGTTTCCTGTGGTGAGAGTATCCATTACATAGCATTAGGCGACTAAAACACATTTTTTAGAGATTTTTTGTGTCCTGTCGTTATTTCCAGGAACGAACAATATGGATCGTACGAAATTCTCTTCTACTATGGGATAGCACCATCTTATCGAGAAGGATGGAAAACCACAGGGTTCAGGAAATGATGCAGCTGATGGCATCAAAGATCCGGGCTATTGCATCTTCAATCTCCGATACGGACATTGATGCATTTCTCACCGAGATCTTGAATGCACGGCGTATTTACGTGATGGGTGCAGGTAGATCGGGGCTTGTGGCAAAAGGGTTTGCTATGCGGCTGATGCATCTTGGCTTCCAGTCATATGTCGTAGGAGAGACAATTACCCCGGCGCTCCAGAAAGGGGACGTCATTGTGATCTTTTCCGGATCCGGCCGGACAAAAACAGTTGCCGATATCGCTGAGACCGGAAAAGAGATCGGTGCCCATATCTGCCTCATCACCTCGAATGCAGATTCCCGTATCGGAAAGATTGCCGACTGTAAGGTAATCATAGAAAATCAGCGTGACGACGTTAAGGATGACGCAGTGGAGTTCGAAATCCGCCAGGTGCTCGGCGATCATAAATCGTTTGCCCCACTAGGTACTTTGTTTGAGACGGCTTCGATGGTCCTTTCCGATGCGGTCATCTCGCGGCTCATGGAGATTACCAAAACCGATGAAACCGCGCTTAAGAACCGGCACGCAAATATTGAATAATTTGAGGTAACGGTGAGAGACCATGGAAGAACATTTTTCACCCCGGGTAAAAGGTATTGAAATTTCCGGGATACGCAGGATGTTTGAGGCGGCAGGGCCTGAGGCGATCAACCTTGGGCTTGGCCAGCCGGATTTCGATACACCACAGCACATCAAGGATGCGGCTATTGCCGCAATCAAAGCGGGAAAAACCGGATATACGGTTAATACGGGCATTCCTGAGCTACGGGAAGCGATCAGTACCAAGTTCAAAAAGGAAAACGATCTGCAGTATCATACCGACCAGATCCTTGTTACTGCTGGTGCAAGCGAAGCACTCCATATTGTCATGCAGTCACTGGTGAGTGACGGTGACATTGTCCTTTGTGCTGATCCGGGCTTTGTTTCGTATGCAGCACTCGCTACCCTTGCCGGTGGCCGACCGGTCGGGGTACCGCTGGATGACACCTTCCATATCGACATCGAAAAGGCAAAAGAACTCATGGACGGAGCCCGGCTCTTTGTCCTGAATTCCCCCTCAAATCCCACCGGTGCTGTAGAAAGTAAGGAATCGATCAAAGCACTGGTGGAATATGCAGATGATGCCGGCGTCACTATTGTCAGCGATGAAGTCTACGAGCATTTTGTCTATGGCAAAAAGCATGTGAGTGCTGCCCGGTTCGGTGACAACGTGATTACCATAAACGCGGCAAGCAAGACCTACGCAATGACAGGCTGGCGGCTCGGGTACCTCTCGGCCTCTGCGGAAATCATCGGCCAGTGCCTCAAGATACACCAGTACTGCCAAGCATGCGCTACCTCAATCTCCCAATATGCGGCACTTGCAGCATACACCGGCGACCAGACAGGGGTCCACAAGATGAGGGATGAGTACCATGCACGACGCGATCTGATCTGTAAAGGTCTTGCTGAAATGGGGATTCAGCTGGTTGTGCCCGAAGGCGCGTTTTATGCATTTATCCCTATGAAACCGGCACTCATCCAGAAGGTCATTGACCGGGGTGTAATTGTGACGCCGGGATCGGCATTTGGTAAAAATGCGCCGGAGTATGCCAGGCTGAGTTATGCAGCGTCGCGGGAGAACCTTAAAAAGGCTCTAGATCGGATCAGAATGGCAGCAGGAGCATAATAATGGTAAAAGAACTTTTACGGAAATTGTCCAATGCCCACGGGGTATCGGGCAGCGAAGGCAGCGTTTTTGCGCTGATTAAAAAAGAACTGAAAGGACACGTTGATGAAATCACTGAAGATACCATGGGGAACCTTATCGCGGTTAAACATGGTAATAAGTCCAAGGTGATGCTTGCCGCTCACATGGATGAGATCGGACTTATGGTCAAATACATTGACGATAAGGGTTTTATCCGGTTCATCACGCTCGGCGGCTGGTATGCACCCACACTCTATAACCAGCGGGTCATTATCCATGGGACACAAGGAGACCGGATCGGCGTTATTGGCGGGAAACCTCCGCACATGATGGATGAGGAGGAGCGCAAGAAAGGCGTGAAAACCGATGAAATGTTTATTGATGTCGGTGCCAATAACCGCGATGATGTGGCAGAGCTTGGTATTGAGGTCGGGACACCGATAACGATTGATCGTGAGTTCACCGAGCTTGCCAATCACCGCGTCACCGGGAAAGCGTTTGATAACCGTGCCGGTGTTGCGATGCTTGTTAAGACCATGCAGCAGGTAAAATCGCCCTTTACTATCTACGCTGTCTTCACCGTCCAGGAAGAAGTGGGTCTCAAAGGCGCAAAAACCAGTGCCTATACTATCGATCCTGATTGGGCCATCGCAACCGACGTTACCATTCCCGGGGATCATCCGGGCATCGATATGAAAGACGCGGCAGTTGAAATGGGAAAAGGCCCGGTTATTACTATTGTTGACAGCAGCGGTCGGGGTCTGATCGCAAATCGCAAAGTTGTCCAGTGGCTCAGGGATACTGCAGATACACACTCAATACCGGTCCAAGTCGAAGTAGGTACCGGAGGAACTACCGATGCTACCTCCATCCACCTGTCCCGTGGGGGTGTCCCGAGCACGACCATCAGTCCTCCCACCCGGTACATTCATTCTCCTGTTGAGGTACTGGATATACGGGATATCGAAGCCGGTGTAAACCTGTTGGTTGCCGCACTCAAAACAAAGCCGGCATTATAAACCCCGTTTATCTTTTTTTATCCTTTCTTTAAAATCATCGTGTGAAACAAATATTGAAAGATCTGGGATGTTCCTGGAAATTGAAAAAATGAAGATTCAGCCAGAGTGATCAGGATCCGGACCTGGCCCGTCATCCTGACCGCCCCATTTTGGCACAAATTCAATCCGGAAACCTGTTCCTTCTCCGGGAAGCCGGTGTATTGTCCCTTCTATCTGCCGGGTGAGCATACTGACAAGGCGAAGACCAAGGGATCGTGCCTGTTCCCAGTTAAAATCTGCCGGCATGCCAATACCGTTGTCTTTGACAATCAGGACATAGTTCCCGTTGTCATCCGGTTTCAGGGATATATCTATCCTGCCTTTACTGTCATCCGGAAATGCGTATTTCATGGAATTTGAGACAAGTTCGCTCAGGATGAGTCCCAATGGGATGGCAGCATCGATATTGATCCAGATATTCTCATCGATGTCAATATTCATCTCGATTTTCTGGAAAGGAGCATTAATGGAACTCATAAGATTACCGGTAAGGGCTTGGGTGTAATTCTTAAAGTTGATAGCAGCAAACCGCCGTGTCTGGTAGAGTTGTTCATGTACGAGTGCCATCGCCTTTACCCGGTGCTGGCTTTCCATGATGACTGACAAGATCGCCGGGTCGGTAATGTACCTTGACTGAAGGTTGAGAAGGCTGATAATGACCTGGAGGTTGTTTTTTACTCGGTGGTGGATCTCTTTGAGCAGTAACTGTTTCTCAAGGAGAGATTCCTGAATCGCCTTTTCCGTGGCTTTACGCTGGGAGATGTCCCGGATGCTTGCAAGAACCGTCGGTTTTTCCTGGAACGTAAAAAGCCGGATGCTGATCTCAACCGGTAGGAGCTGGCCGTTCTTTTTCCGGATCTCTGCCTCAAAGACGGCATGGGATGTCGTAAGGAGCTCTTCGTAAATTCTCTTGTATTTTTCATCGGATTTAGATATCCCGAATTCGGTAACGTTCATGTGGAGGATTTCGTCAGTACTATAGCCGAACATGGTGGTTGCCATGGCATTTACTTCGGTTATCCTGCCAGGCTGATCACCCGATGGTTCAAAAATAACGACAGTATCGTTAGCATTCAGCAGCAGAACCCGGTAGCGTTGTTCATTATCAATGAGCGCCTGCTCAACGTTTTTCTGGTCGGTAATATCCCGCAGTGTTTCTGTGACAGCAAGTACCGTTCCGGACTCCGGATCGATGACCGGGTTCATGACCTGAAGGAGACTTTTCTTCCCTAACGATAGTTCCTTATTCATCATTGTCCCTGAGTCGAATACCCTGTTGATGTCGTCGAGAAACTGGTTTGTCTGGGGTTCTGAATGGAAATCCCGGTGTGCTGCGCCTTTCTTTGTTTCGGGCGAGAGTCCGAGATCCTCCCGATATCGGGTGTTCATGAAGAGGTAGGTACCTTTACGGTCGACAATACTGATCGAATCATTGGTTGACTCGACCACTGAGTGATATTCAGCTTCACTTTTCCGGATCGATTTCCGTAACCGGTCAAGAAGCATTTCAGAGCGGAAAACAGTTACAATAACAAGGGCCGGCAGGATGATCAAAAGGACAAACTGCATCTCGTTGATCCGGTCCATTGAATTCATAAAACCGGAACTGTCAGATGTGATAAGGACAATTGCCTTAACCTGGCCGTTTGCATCGCGGATAGGTGCAGATCCAATTAGGGAATCGGATTTGTTGGTAGGGAGAGTCCCGTACGGAATGCCTTCATTGTATAGAATATCGAAGTTTGCCGGTTCGTCTACGAACGGTGAGCCTATGGCATGGCCGTCTGGCGTGCCCCAAGCACTGTCAACCAGGTATTCATACCCGGCCGGGCTCTTTTCAATAACGAGGATTTTATTGATATTCGGGTAACGGGTTTCTGTGGTTTTAAAAACCTGCACCAGGTTTGTGTACCGATCCGAACTTTCACTGCCCGGTGTAATGGCACTGATGTAATCCCAGTCAGTGACGGAAGCAATGCTGGATGCAGCGCTTCCCAGATACATGCTCGTAGAGGACTGGATCTCGGTTTTTGTATCCTCAAACGAGAGTGCAGTGAGGACAAGAAGGATACAGGCAAAAAAAACGATAAAATATATCATGAAATGTCGCAGGTTATCCGGAACCGATTTTTTTCCAAGTGCCATATCACAACTTCCCGAGTAAAAGAATTCCGTGTTCACAGATTAAAAGCCTGTTTAGTTCTGTGTCCTTCATAGTCTCCATGAAATCACCCCAAACAATCATATTTCCTACCATGACGGTGGAACAAATCCCTTCCGGGTGAACGCCCGGTTTATCTCAACTTTGAGTTCTTCCATCTGGATCTCTTTTACCCGGGTATTCCGGATCATCTCGGATATTACTTCTCTGGTCTCTCGTTCAACAGTACCAGCCATGAAAAATTCATCATCGGGTTTCTGTAAAATACTGATGATCTTCTTATCCACGAGAACCCGGGTTGACAGTGATGCCAGCTGACAGAATTTCTCCCGGTCGACTCCGGCTTTTTCTGCCATGGCAAGGGATGCTCTGATAGATTTTTTCCGTGACAGGATCTGCTCGATTGCAGTAAACAATGCCTCTTCATGGAATGGTTTCTGGATATAATCCTCGATACAGATGTGATATTCTCGAGCATCATGAGCAGTCAGATGATTTGCAGTAAGCATCAGGACTGGGATGGATTTTGTCGCTGGATTTTTCTTGATCTGCCGGAGCGTTGACCATCCATCAAGCGGTTCCATCATTACGTCAAGTAGGATAACATCAGGTTTCTGCATGCTAAGGATATCGAGACATTCTTTTCCTCCGGGAGCGGTGATGCACAGGTATCCGTTTTTAATAAGGGCAGATGAAACCACATCGATAATATCCGGTGAATCATCGACAACGAGTACAGTTTGTTTTGTTACCGGTAAAGACCGTGGCATCTTCTCCCGTCGTGTCAAGTAAAAAATACCTCCAGCGGCTATAATGGCAGCTGCCAGAACACTCAGGATCACCAGCCGGCTGTCTGGTTGAGGAATTGTCTGGGATAAAACCGTTCCCTTTGCCAGACAGTCCGGGTCTTTAGGGTAACCAAGACAGAATACCGTAAATGCGGAACTTACATCTGAAGAGACCAGAAGCGTTCCGGTCCGGGTATCGAACAGGGAAAAAGTCTGCATATCAGCAAAAACAGGCAGATTAAGGGTTAATGTTCCTGAAGACTGGTGTTCTGTAATGGGTATTACAGAACCGGTCGATGCATTGGTAACGATATCTCCTTCGGCGAATCCCGGATCTGTAAGGTAAAATGCCGCCAGTTGTGCTCCTTTTTCGTCCGTGATATTCCCTTCAATAGGCCCACTCAAAATGGCAAGATTTGGCGGTCTGCCGTAGGTTACGATCTGTGAAATCAAATTGTATTTACTGTTCTGGTAACTTATGTGGATTTGCAGGATTTTTTCATAATCCGGTGCCGTTGTCGCTGCTGTTGCCAGCATCGCCAGACAGATAAGGATCGCGAAGCAAAGGCAGCAATAAGTTAAAATGTGTGGTTTCATTGACTTCACCCTTCAGATTTATTAAGGATATACGCGATGCGTTCTGTCGATGCTGCACCAAACATGCCGTATTCGCCGGTTTTCATGATGTCTGGATCAGGATCCCAGCGCCAGAAGTTCTTTGTGCAGGTGTAGGCATCGCCTGGGTCCGACTGGACCTGGCGGCAGCCTGAAGGATCGCGGTTACCCGCGATTGCACTGGCGATGCACCCGTTTTGGGTGGACCAGATATTGGGATAGGGATCATTTTCAAAATAATCGGTGTCCCCGCAATATGTGTCGACAAGGCCATAGAGACCATGACCTGATTCATGGTAGGCAAGGGTCTCACGGTTTGCCGGGACTTTCATCTGTTTATGCCCGGTGCCGGAATTTACATAACAGCCAATGGGCTGGTAGGAGACATTGGTATACTGGCCATCATAAAGGGGGTAAAGAACAACGGAAAGATCGCTGAAGGTTACATTGTCCCAGTACGAGTCCGGTATACTCCCGGCGCATCCAGAAAATGCATCGGCAGGGCTTGTGGGATCAAAATAATAATAGAAGTTTAACCTGCCCTGGTAATTCTGCGGGAGGGGAAGGGCGGGATCTGTTACGGCCCCAAGGTTATCGAATGTATCGTTAATAATACGGGTTACGTCTTCCCGAAACAGGGTTTCATTATCTGTATATGTATCGGTACCGATCACTGAGTCATCCGATGTCCGGAAATAGGTCGAAGAAGGGACAAAAACAATATTAAGTCCACGACTGTTGTTATTTTCCGGGGTCAGAGCGACAAGCGGGCTGTCTGACAGGCTTATGTGGATCTCCGGTCCATTGGGATACGTAAATGTTTCTAAAAATGGCCGGTAGCCGGTATTGGTCACTCGCAGGGTGTGTGTACCCTGCTTTATATTGGAAATATTCATTGTCCCTGCTCCATCCGCATCGGAAGTGGCACCTTCATACCCTCCATCAACATAGACTGCCGCACCATCGAGACTACTACCGTTGTGGGCATCGGTAACTGCCACGAGTAGCGTTCCGACCTGCAAAATATCAGCAGATGCCATCTGGTGCGCAACAACAATAATGAGGATTATGAAAACGGCCGGAACCAGAAAGTATTTTTGATATTTCTGTAACTGGGAGGTATGATCTTTGGTCTGTCTTTCCGTGTTCATGGAGTATCATCCTGACATGTTGGGTATGTGAGATATTTTCCTGTCATTTACCGGTATGCGAAATGTCTGGAGATCAACATCACTCATGTCTTCTCACCAGGAAACCGCCACATCCCTGCCGGTACCGTTATTTCAAAACAGGCTCCTTTACTGGGTGTACCGGTTTCGCGTATAGTTAATCCCGTCAGGGACAATATCTCCCGACTCAGCAGGAGTCCGAAACCGTTATTGACATAAAAACCCCGGTTGAAGATCTTCTCTTTATTTTCAGCAAGGATACCTGCGCCATTATCCTCGTACACAATGACGGTTTCACCATTGATATGGCGGAGCGAAACCTGTAATGACGAGAGATTTTTCCCTCCATGGCGCAGGGAGTTATCCAGAAGATTGAAAATAACATTTCTGAATAGCGGATCGACGAATACTTCGAGGGATGTTACATGAAGATGCAGCTGAACTGTCTCTGGTGCGAGACTTGCCCATGCTGCAGAAAAAACTTCAGTGACATCGATCCATACCGCAGATTCATCGCCGAGGTGTTCATAAACCTTGGAAAAACTCAGAGATTTTTTGATGGTGTCGACAATCCGTTCTTCTTTTTCAATAAGCTTAAGAAATTCCGGATTGGTGGCATCTTTTTTCAACAGGTACAGGTAACCCATAACTGCCGTTATCTGATTCGTCAGATCATGGCGAACAATTTTCTGCATAAGCTGGAGTTTTTTCTGGATCATATGCTGTTTTTTCTGGAAATTCTTCTGCCGGGTGACGTCACGGGCAATCCCCATAAATAACCTGTGATTGTCCTGGCTTCCGGAAACCGGTGAAAGGGTAATTTCGAGAAAAACGCTTTTTTCTCTGATGAGAAGTTCAAGTTCCAGCGGGTTGTCAGCGGGTTGAGCCAGAGATGTGGCTAGGAATGTAAGGATATGGTCCTTGATAAATGAGTTAAATGCCTCAAAGGATGGTACATCAGTTTGTGGTTCTCCTTCCATGCCGAAAAACGTTAAGCCGGTCCTGTTCATATGGAGGATTTTTCCGCCCGAGTCTGCAACAAAAACCATATCAACTGCCGTTTCCATGAGTGCGTCCGGGGGCTGAATTTCTTCCTCCCTTCCTAAAAGTAATGTACTCGCGAGCCGGGGCGAATCTTCCCGGTAAGCACCAGACTCCATAATGGTTGTAATAACATCTGCGGCGATCTGCATCGAGCTGATTTCATAATCTGTCCAGTCATGATATTCGTTGAAATATATGCCTTGGATAAAACCCCAGAACAGGTCTTCACAAAAGACCGGTACCATAACAACTGAAGTGACTGACGGGTCCGGGAAAAATTGTCGTTCTGCGGAGGAAAATTGGTCGATTGTCCCAAAGACCGGCAATCCTTTGAATAGTTGGTCTTTGAACCGTAGATTTCCGTTCTGTGGTAAGGGAAAATCACTGATACTTGGCACATCAACGGGAGGAACATGATTGGGGTGGAAACATCTGAGCTTCTCTGATATCTGTGGCAGACCCTCGGTATTAGCAGTCCTTTGATAAAGCGATATCATATGCACCCCCATTTCATACCCGACGCCTTCGAGAATTTCTGAAAGGGATGATAAGAGTTCATGTTGATACTTTGTGCTGTTCCCCGGCATACTGTTCTTTACAAACCGGCGGAAAAAATGTCCACTCATGAGCAGGATGAGTGTCCGGATATCGCAGGCTTTCTTGAGATCTGTTTCAAGAACTTTAAGCGGAGTGATATCATAGATCACACCTTCAAAGAGGGGTAATAATGGGGAGGTCCGGTACACTATCTGTGTCTGATCGTGAATCCAGCGGATCTCTCCATTTTTTCGCACGATACGATATTCCCGTGACTGGTTTTTTATGACGGGAGTACCGTCATTTTTCCACGGGAAAATTGAAGTATTGCGATCATCCTTATGGATGATATCGTCCCATGCAAGCCTGCCTTCAATGAAATCTGCTGCCGGATACCCTGATATCTTTTCAATGGAACCATGGAAAAATTCAAGGGTTTGGTTACTGTCGTACCGGTATGCGATGCCTTGAATGTTTTCAACAAAGGTCCGGTACCGTATTTCACTTTCCCGGATCTGTTTGTCGGTCTGATGTTTGAACAGGGCAATCTCTATTGTTGAAAAAAGGGAGCGTTCATCGAACGGTTTAGGAATGTATCCATAGGGACGGGTACATTTTGCACTGGCAATGGTCTCATCTTCGCTGTTGCTCGTAAGGTAGATAAACGGGATATCCATAGAGGCCTGGAGTGATTCAGCCAATTCGATCCCATTCATTTTACCAGCAAGAACAATATCAATAAGAACTAGGTCCGGTGCTTTTTCCGGTATCAACACAAGTGCATCTTCACCTTTTGGAACACTACCACATACCGAATATCCATGTCCTTCAAGGATCTCCTTTAAGTCGTCGGCAAAAACCAGTTCGTCTTCAACAATAAAGATTTTCGGTTGAACCCGCCCCTTACATTCATGGGAAGTGCTCATAACATTCGTGGGGGACCGGTTTACCAGACTGTCCGTTTCTGTTCCATATGCCATTTTAACCCTCGGTCCTCGTTATCGTCGCGTTTTTTTCATCGATAGGATAGCAAGAACATCTGCCTTACGTCGTTGGGTTTCTGTTGAATCAGGGCAAATTTCCAGAGCTTTATCAAAAGCCTGATACGCTTCCTGGTGCCTCCCGAGTTTTATAAGGACATTTCCCATATTGTGCCAGATCTGAAAGTTATTAGGATTCTGCAAAATCAGGGATGCGAAGATGGATTCAGCCTCTTCAAATTTCCCAAGGAGGATACACAGCGTCGCCCGTTCAAGAGTCTGATCTATCTTAATCATGTCATTGATATCCAGGATATGCAGGGTCCTATCCGGAATCTTTTTCCCGTCACGGAGGTGGCTTTTAACAGAACCGGATGACATCTCATGTGCACTTTCTGGAGTGAACATAAGAATGGCTCCCTGAATAGATCCATCTTTTTCCTGGATCGGTGAGAGAATACAGTCTTTTATATGGCGCATCTCACCAGTATTTGCAACAAGCCTGATATCCGAGGGAAATGTCGCAATCAACCCGTCAGAAAGCACAGCCGGCATAAACGGAATATACGGCTGGTTTAGGGCTGCATCATGGAAATGGAGTATATCATCAAGGGGAACCTGGAACACTGAGTCTAGGGTTTTTCCGGTTATATTTTCGGCACAGGAATTCATCAGGATAATCTTTCCTTGCCGATCCAGCGTGATTATGCCCCGGCTTAGGTTCCGGAACGTCATATCAAGCCATGCTGATACCATACGTATCCGGTTATCGTGCTGGTTTTTTGCAAGGGCTATCTGGAGCGTCGTATGGACTGTTTCTTTTGAAAATGGTTTTACCAGATACCCATACGGATTTATCTCTTTTGCCCGGGCAAGCGTCTCAGTATCATGGTATGCCGTGAGGAATACAACAGGTATGGGGAGTCGTGATGTGATTTGTGCCGCTGCCTGGATTCCATCTATTCCTTCTCCTAGACCGATATCCATCAGTACGAGATCCGGCTGAAGAACCGAAAAGCCTGCTACGGCTTGTTCCCCCGTTGAAAAAATGGAACAAACCGTATAGCCGGACTGCTCCAGGATCTCCCTGAGGTCCTCAGCACAGATAGCTTCATCTTCAACGATGAGAATTCTCGGACGGTTTATGGCGGCATCCTGGCGGCCATTAACGTTCCGAGCATCATTTAACGAGGAAGAATCATAAAATACGGAGTTTGCTGTCATTGTTAATAACACGATTAACAAATACCCCTGTGAGAAATATATAAACAGAGCCAATGTTTCAAATTATGAAACTACCTTAACAACGGCACGACGGTATTTGCCTCATTTTTTGTTATTAAAACTGGGGAGATCTCCCGTGTAACCTGCAATGTTTTCACATTTATTTAAAAAAAGGATATGATTTCTGCGTCTAGGTCTTAATTTCCCGTGCTAAGGAAATTACCATGCCGTGGTTATGAAAATTGAAGAAATGGGCATTGATTTCTACATATGGTCGCCGGCCATTTTTTCCGGCAAGGATCATCTCATACCGGACATCCCCGTCTTGCAGGAGTTTTTGCATAAAATCCGGGAAATCCCTCTCGCAGCAGATGTCATTTAACTGCGGATATGCTGTTCCCACCAGTTCATTGCGAGACATACCAAGGAGCGACAGGGCAGCGTCATTCACCTCAACAATACGGCCGGGTGTGCCATCAGATAAAATTTCGTACAGGAAACATGCATCACTAATATGCTCAAACAGGGCGCGGAATTTCTCCTCACTTTCTTTTACCTTTCTGTGAAGTGCATGGTTGGAAAATGCCATGTCAATTGCGCAGAGTAACTGCTGGTCATTGAATGGTTTGATGATGTACCCATAGGAAAAAATTTGGTGGGTCCGTTCCCTTGTTTCATAGTCTGAATAAGCGGTCAGATAAATGACCGGAACATCCAAGTGCGAAGTAATCCGGGTGGCCGCTTCCGTTCCGTCCATCTCCCCTCGCAGCCGGATATCCATAAGAATGAGATCCGGGGTTTTCTCTTCCGTAAGACGAATCGCCTCTTCCCCGGTTGCAACTATGCCGGTGACATCATAGTTCATGCGCTTGAGTCGTTCTGCGATCTCCATTGCTATGATTGCATCGTCTTCTACTACCTGAATGCGGAGGTTAGCCATAAAATCTGCCTGAGAAATTATTGGTTTAATTATGTACTTTCACAGATGAAATTCTTGTCTTTGGTTCATTTCCCCGGTTTCCTTTCGTGATCATTTACATTTTGAAAGAGTCAGTTATAATTTCTTTTCCTGAAATATGAAACCGCTGATATATATTGTCATGGGTAATTGGTAGTAAGTAAATATCAGATGGTGTATCCACCCGTAGGATGCGTAAAGGATTGATATTGTAATTCCCAAAGATCTATACACGTATTTTTATTAGGGCATATTGCAAACCAATTACCTATCAGCATTAATATAGGACATGGCCGAAAGAACCGGTATGGATTGGTCTTGGCACGGAAAATCTATCTGAACTATAACCACCAGCAGATATATTTGGAGCACCCATAACGTAAAAGCAAGGTGAATATCATGGATCTTTCATCCGTAAAACCCCGCCTCACTTCCCCAAAAACGGTCTTTCTTGCGGGTTCGCTACGTGATATTTCTTTCCTTGCCTATGATCATGGTGTCAACCGGTTCACTTTTTTCCAGCATTTCATCTCACACGCACTTGAAGAACAGGATCAGGTTATATATGCGTACTATTCAACCAATCTCGTATCGCCCCTTAAAAAAGCGATAGTAGAGAAAAAAATAATTCTCTACGAATTACGTAATGGAGTGAATGGTCTTATAGCATTACTTAACGAGCTCTGTTATCAGGAGACCTCCAATCACATCAAAATCCATGTTGTCTTTGATTTTTCCCGTCGGTGCGATTTACAGTCAGTACTAGCACTCCTCCGTACAATAATAAGTATCAAGGGTTCCCCTGTATCAATATCTGGTATCATTGCATTTGATTTGCATGTTCTTAGTGATGAATACATGCAGGAGATATCAGCAATCATCCCATCTATCATTTTTATCTCAAATACTACGAATGTAATCGCATTTCCTGCGGTATCCCGGGGATCCAGTATTGCCGGAATTATATCACAGGATATTGTCGATTCTGTTGTCAAACATTCTCTCGAACAGCTGATCCTCATGAACCTGAAGCAGCCGGTATCAGGCTTTGATATTCTCAAAGATATCTCGGACCGGTTCCATGTGGAGATTCCTTTGGCCCGTGTTTATTCTTATCTTTATAATCTCGAAAATACTGGTCTTGTCACTATGGAAACCCGTGGTCGATCGAAGGTATATGTCCCGACCGAGAAAGGCCGCGTGTTTATCGATATGCGTTTGCGTGACCTCCAGGCAGCCCATGAGTTCATTCTCGGGTACAAAAGATAATCCCCTGTCAGACTAAAAGCACCGTAGTCAGAAACCCTGTCCTTATGGTTTCAATCAAGAGAAAAAGAGCTAAAATGTTACTCTGTTTAAACGCCCCGGCCGGGACTTGAACCCGGGTCAAAAGATCCGCAATCTTCTAGGATGTCCACTACCCCACCGGGACTAATGTTTTTTGGCTGACTGCCTTACTTACATCGTTTTCATCGCTTAAATATCTCACCGTTATATCAGTGAGGTAAAAATTAATTCAGGCATAAAAAATAAAAAAAATATATTTTAATAATTTGGTGTTTGCACGTTATTTGGTGTCCACGTGGGTGTTGGAGTTGGCGTCCAAGTCACTAAATAATTCTGTTGAGGACCGTTCCAGAATGTGCATTCGGGGAATGTCTGGTTTTGTGGATCATCAATATTACCTACGGGTTTTACCCAGATCCCAGTTGTTGCCGTGATGTTTTGTCCGGTCATCTGTATGAGGAGATTACCGGAATTGAGGATGGGGCCGAGCGTCGCAGTTTGATAAACACTCAAAGGATTGGGGTTCTTGTATGGTCCAAATCCGTCGTCAAGATAGACCTGACCTGTCGTCTTATCCTGGACGGTTATTTCAAACCATGAATTGGGGGCAAAATCCGAGTACTGAAGGGTTTCCCATTGATTGGATCCCTGTCCTGATTTTACATATTTATTTACTGTAATATTGAATGGAACAACTGAATAGTTAATATACATCGGGGGAGTTTTCAGGTTAAATGAAACTGCATTACTATTATAGCCATAAGTGTATGTCGTGTTGAGATAGATAAGACAAGACTGGTCAGCAGGATTTGGTGTAGGGGTTACAAATCTACTGTATGGTAACTGTCCGGTGGTAGTCTGGCTAGCTGGTGTGCTGGTTGCAAAGGGTGTGGCTGCTGATACATAGGAATTCGTTGTTGAAGTTTCCGGAGTTGGTGAAGCCGTGGCATAATAACTCCCGGAAGCTGATGACGAAGTTGTTGCTTTGGGAGGCGTTACGCATCCGGTTACAAGAAGCGTCAGAATGATAACAGACGCCAATATTACATAATACAATTTTTTTGTCATTATTGATTTGTACAGTTTTTATTATTATTTATGTATGCATGATAAAGATCCAGAATGCTGTTACATTACCTTCAATAATCTACTAATATTATATAACAAAAGTAACCCGATCTCAAATCCCTTCAAAAAGAGAGGTACTTTTTCACAGCTTCACAAAAAAGGGGTGAAAAAACGGATTATCTGGGTTTTCCGGCATCCTCATTCCGATGGTTTCATCAGAATCTCAAAGCAAATACATAACCAAACAACACACAATACTGCATCATATTTTTGTTACTGAACTGGAGACTCTCCGATGGCATCGATAAAGGCCCCTTTAATTATCCTGATTATACTCGGCACCTGCCTCATGGCACCGGCTCTTGCCGGGACAAAATATTTCGATGGCAATCCGAACCTGACAGCATATATCGCAGGTACGGATCAGTATACTGCCGGAAGCGACATCCAGATCCCGGTGGTTATAGAAAATACCGGGATAAGTACGAGTTATGAGATCGCTTCTAACCTTGTCAATATTGCGGACGCTCCGACAACAGCAAAATTTGTTACTGTTGCGATGGAAGCGAGTGACGCTCCTATTGTCATAAAATCCGATCCCCAGATGGTCGGGGATATTGGCAGCCAATCCCAGACTACGGCTATGTTCTCTGCGAAAGTAAACGCCGACGCTGCCGGCGGTACGTACCAGATCCCGCTCAATATAAGTTATACCCAGTATTCCCGTATCGACCAGTTTGGCCTCGATACTCTCCGGTATTACTATTTGCCCTACAACGTAACGATCACGGTTCCGCTGGTCATCAAGTCAGAGGTGATCCCAGAGGTTCTCTCAGCGACATCCAATCAACTGGTCGCTGGTGCAGAGGGGTATGTGAACCTGACCATCAAAAATGTCGGGTCACTCGATGGTTCCAAAGCGACGGTACAAATCATTCAGGATACCGGGAGCCCGGTGAGTCCCGTTGATACCAGCGTATATGTAGGGGATTTCCCTGCCGGTGGTACGGTGTCCTGCCAGTACAAAGTAGCGGTGGCAAGCGAGGCCATCAACAAGACCTATCCGGTCGATGTTGTCGTTGTCTACCAGAACGAGGAAGGGGATTTTATTAATTCAACTACCCAGACAGTCGGCATTAACGTTGGTAACAAAGTGGACTTTGCTATCCTGTCTCCACCCATCCAGATGAGCCCGGGGAGCAGGCAGACCATCCAGGTGGAATACCAGAATACTGGTGATTCCACGATCAAAAGCGCTCAGGCACGCATCAGCGTGGTGACCCCCTTCACCAGTTCTTCGGATATAGCCTATCTGGGTGATCTCGCACCCGGGCAGACCTCAGTAGCTACGTACCAGATTAGTGTCGCAAGCGATGCGACGATTAAGGAATATGGACTTGATTCGGAGATCCGGTACAATGACGCTATCGATGATACCTACGTCTCCGATCCCATGAAAGTCACGATAGATGTGGCAAACCTCACGGGG